>OGUF01000079.1_pt1 | contig 75666 bp, 84 predicted proteins | sample 1573681 | NCBI WGS metagenome assembly OGUF01 (sample SAMEA2582049, study PRJEB24529) | metagenome | biome: Human gut stool | place: China | collected 2011
GAGAGATATAGTAAGACCTGCTATTTTAGTAGGCAAGTATCGTTTGTATCCAAGAATCCTCTGCCTTTAGGCATGGGGAGTATGTCAATCTTTGATGATTTTTTTATTTCTTGTGTTATTGTAAAATTGGTAGATAAAAATTCATGGAAGAGCTCAGACATAATAAATTAACCTTTCTATAAAAAACATATATTTTTTATTAATGAGATTTAACTATATTGATAGTTAATATTATTTTAGCACATAAATAAAGCCTAGTAGTTAGTTTAATTTTAACTACTAGGCTTTATTTAGAGTGAGTTTTTTTCTTAAGCAATAGTTTTGCTTGAAATGAGTTTTTCTTTTTTAGTTGTTTTTATTTTTAATATTATAGCTATGATGAAGCTGATAATAAATAAAAATGCGAATACATAGAGGCAAAGTGCATAACTTTGAGTTGTTTCACGAATAAAGGATAATAAAAGTGGTCCTGCGATACCAGCCATGCCCCAAGCTGTGAGAATTCTGCCATGAATAGCGCTTAATTGTTTTGTGCCAAATAAATCGCTTAAATAAGCTGGCATACAAGAGAAGCCACCACCATAGCAAGAAACAATGATTAAAACTAATAATTGGAAGAAAAAGGCTTCAGTTGTATTAGCAAGTGCATAGAAAGCAAAAATTTCAATTAAGAAAAATAAAATATAAGTATTTCTACGACCAATATAATCGGAAACGCTAGACCAAGCGATACGACCAAAACCATTGATAAGTCCAATAACGCCAACCATAGAAGCAGCAGCAATTGGGCTCATATGAACTACTTCTTGAGCCATAGGAGAAGCTACAGCTAAAAGACCAATACCACAAGTAATATTAGTGAAGAATATCCACCAAAGTGCATAGAATTTCCAATCGCGAGTAGCTTCAGCTACGCTATATTGTTTTATTTCAACCATAGAATTAGAAGTTTTAACAGTTGTAGGTAAATATTTTTCTACGAATTCTTTTGGTGGAGGAGCGAGATATAAAGAAGAAGCTCCCATGATTAATATATAAGCACAGCCTAAAATGATAAAATTCGTTACTAAGCCAAAATTGCTAACGAGAATTTGCATGATAGGGCCAGCAATTAAACTTGCAAAACCAAATCCCATGATAGCAAGACCTGTAGCAAATCCACGTCTTTTAGGGAAATATTTTACAAGAGTGGAAACAGGAGTGATATATCCAATACCAAGACCAATACCACCGATTACACCATAGCAGATGTAAAGTAAAATAAGACTTTGTAAATGAAGAGCTAAAGCTGTACCAAACATACCAATACCAAAGAAGGCAGTGGCAGTAAGTCCGCTAATACGAGGGCCATTTTTTTCAACAAATGTTCCTAAAAAACCAGCGGATAAACCTAAAAATAAAATTGCAATAGAAAATGTCCATGTAGTTTCTTGAAGACTAAAGCCCATTTGAGCCATGATTGGCTTAGTGAGTACGCTCCAAGCATAAACACTACCAATACAAATATGAATACCAATTGCGGATAATGCGATAAGCCATCTGTTTTTCATTATATAATCTTCCTTTCGTAAAAATAAAAAATTATAAAATACAAGAAAACTTATGCCTAAAAACAAAAAGACCATCTAGGCAAAAATTTTCTTTGCCCAGACGGTCGACTTTTCTATAGCAATGCGGTTCATGTGGTTAATTCCACTAAAATCCGTCAGTTCCACAGTGCTTATTCAATTGATAGCTTTATTATAACAAATATTTAATCTATGTCAAGAATAAAATTAATTTCATTTATGTTTTAGTTTTTACAACTAAAACGGTTGTATTTTTTTGTAAAAAATCAATTTCTTTATCAGAAATGTTATCATCGGTAATTAAAAAATCAATATTTTTCCATGTAGCATATTCTACCATCGCAGTAGAACGAGATTTTTTACTATCAGCTAAAACAAAATTTTGCTTAGAATTTCTAATCATTATACGTTTTACTTCGGCATCAGAAAAATCTATAGAAGTAGGACCAAAATGTTCTTTAAATCCACTAGAACCTAAAAAAGCAACATCTACTTTTATTTTACTAAGAAAACTAGTTGCACCAAAACCTTCAAGTGCCATAGTAGTGTTATTTAATTGACCCCCACTAAGATGGACAATGTTGTCGCTATTAGATAATACATTTAAAGCACTTACAGAATTTGTAATAATCGTTAAACCTTTTTTTAAATATAATAATTTAGCTAAGCATAATGTAGTACTACCAGCATCAATAAAAATAACAGAATGATCTTTAATAAATTTTAGTGCTTCATTAGCAATTGCTAATTTAGCATCATAATTTTCCATATTTCTATCTTCTAATGGTTTTTCGATTACTTCTAAAGAAGACAGTGCGCCACCGTGACTTTTTTTTATAATGCCTTGTTTATCTAAGTATATTAAATCTTTTCGTATAGTTTCTGTAGAAACAGCAAAAGTTTTTGCAAGTTCGCCAACCTTTATACTACCATTAGAAATTATAAGTTCAGCTATTTTATTTCTACGTTCAGCTGTTATTAATTTTGACATGTATTTCACCTCTATTTTATATTTATTTTATTATTCTTAAAAGAACTTGTCAAAAATTTTTAGAAAAATTAAAAATCGCAATAAAAAACAACTAAAATGATGTTGACAATTTGGAATAGCAATGATATTATCTAAATAACAAGAAAAAACAACAATAATGTTGTTAAAAATTGCTAATTGGAGGATATCATGAAAAGAAAAATAATAATATCACCATCATTGATTTGTGCGGATTTATGTAATTTAGAAAAAGAAGTAAAAGATTTATCTTTAGCAGGAATGAAATCATTACATGTGGATTTAATAGATCCTCATTTTAGTCCAAGTATGCCAATTGGAATAGATATTGTAAAGCAATTGAAGGCTAAAAGTAATATGGATTTTGATGTTCATATTATGTCTAATTATAATGAGTTTTTCATTAAAGAGCTTGTAAAAATGGATATTTCAAGTATAACTTTTCATAGCGAAGCTACAATTCATGTAGAAAAAATGTTGCAAATTATAAAAGAAGCAGGAATTAAGGCTGGAATAGCTTTAGCACCAGCAACATCTTTATCCACTATTGAATATGTTGCGAAAGCTTGCGATTATATTTTATTAATGACAATTAATCCTGGGTATGCTGGTGGAAAATCAGAAGAAATGGTACCTTATGCAATAGATAAAATAAGAGATTGTAAAGATTTATTAAATAAAATAGGGTCAAATGCACAGATAATTATTGATGGTAGAGTGTCTTTTGAAGTAATGCCTAAATTGATTGAAGCTGGAGCTGATGTATTAGTTGCAGGCAGTAAAAGTATATTTAGAAAAGGTTTTTCTTATTTAGAAAATTATCAAGAAGCGCAAAATGTAATAAAAAAATCATTAGGAGAATAGAATTATGAATTATAGAGAAACTACTAAAATTGTTATTGATGAATGCTATTTAGCTTTGAGTAAAGTAGAAGAAAAACAAATAGATATGTTAATAGATTATTTGTTTAATGCAGATAAAGTATTTTTTATTGGTGTTGGTAGAGTAAAACTAGAGTTAGAGGCTTTTGCAAAAAGACTTGCACATTTAGGCATAAAAACGCATATTGTAGGAGATATTAATGAACCAGCAATGACAGATAAAGATATTTTGGTTGTAGGTTCAGGTAGTGGTGAATCATTAGTACCAGTGGCTATTGCAAAAAAAGCTAAGAGCGTAGGTGGAAAAATTATACATATTGGTTCAAATCCTCATAGCTCGTTAGCTCCAATTACAGATTTAATGGTTAGAATTCCAGTACAAACAAAATTATATTTAGAAGACGAAATATCTTCAAATCAGCCAATGTCTAGTTTATTTGAACAATCATTATTATTATTAGGTGATATAGTAGCTAAAATGATAGTAGAAAGAAAACAAATTAACTTAAAATCGTTGTGGCAATATCATGCTAATTTAGAATAATAAATTGAGGTAAGAATATGTTAAAAGAATTTTTAAAGAATAATATTATTTTAACAGATGAATTTGATTCATGGGAATTAGCAATAAAACAAGCATCAGAACCTTTATTAGAAAAAAATATAATAAAAGAATCTTATGTGGAAGCTATGATAAATAGTGTATATAAGAATGGTCCATATATGATTATAATGCCACATATCGCTTTGGCACACGCTAGACCAGAAGATGGTGTAAATGAAAATGGAATTTCATTTCTTAAATTGAAAACACCAGTAATATTTCCACAAGAAAATGATGTTGATATAATTATTGTACTAGCAGCAAAAGAAGATGAAGGTCATTTAGAATTGATGGCTGAGTTAGCAGATCTATTAGTTGATGATGAGAAAACAGAGGCCATAAGACGTGCTCATAATAAAAATCAAATAAAAGAGATTTTATTTTCTGAATAATTATATTAATGCAATAGTAATTTTTATTTTTAATAGGAGGTACAAATAATGCAATCAAATGTAAGAGCTAAAATACAAGCTTTCGGTGGTTTTTTAACAGCTATGGTAATTCCTAATATGGGTGCTTTTATTGCGTGGGGCTTTATTACAGCATTGTTTATTCCTACAGGATGGATTCCAAATGAGCAATTTAATAAATTAGTTGGACCTATGGTTAGCACATTATTACCATTGTTGTTAGCATATGCTGGAGGTAAATTAATTTATGACACTAGAGGTGGTATTGCAGGTACTATTGGAACTATTGGTTTAATTGTAGGAGCAAATATTCCAATGTTTTTAGGGGCTATGATTATGGGCCCATTAAGTGCATATATTATTAAAAAATTTGATGGAATGATAGAAGATAAAATTCCAACAGGTTTTGAGATGTTAGTAAATAACTTTTCATTGGGTATTATAGGTTTTATTTTATGTTTATTAGCTAATTCATTTATTGGTCCAGCAGTACAAGAAGCAAATAATATTATAAGTATTGCAATCAAAGCATTAGTTAGTACAGGTATTTTACCAATATTAGCATTAATAAATGAACCTGCAAAAGTATTATTTTTAAATAATGTTATTGACCAAGGTGTATACTATCCATTAGGAATGCAAGATGCTTTAAACACAGGGAAATCTATTTATTTTATGGTTGCATCTAATCCAGGAGCTGGTTTGGGTTTATTGTTGGCATATGCAGTATTTGGTCAAGGGGCTTCCAAGAGTACGGCACCAGGAGCAATCATAATACATTTCTTTGGCGGTATACATGAAATGTATTTCCCTTATGTATTAATGAAACCTATTACAATTATATCCATGATTTGTGGTTCGGCATGCGGTATTTTTACATTTCAGTTGTTTGGTGTAGGTTTAGCAGCTGGACCAAGTCCAGGTTCTATCTTTGCATATTTAGCATTAACACCAAAGGGGAATTTTTTAGGTGTAATAGCTGGTGTATTAGTAGCTGCTATTGTTAGTTTCGTTATAACTTCATTTATTTTAAAAGTATCAAAAGTTAATAACGATGAAGAATTGAATGCATCAATGATACAATCTAAAGCAATGAAGCAAGAAGGTAAAGATTTATTTAATAGTGTTACAACAGGAAAAAATAGTTCTAATAATAAAATATCTTTTATAGCTTATGCTTGTGATGCTGGTATGGGTAGTAGTGCTATGGGAGCTAGTTTATTAAAGAAAAAATTAGCTAAAATGGGAATTGATATAAAAGTAGAACATTTTGCTATTGAAAAAGTACCAGAAAATGTAGATTTAATTGTAACACATAAAAATTTGTATGATAGAGCAAAAATGGTTTCTGGTAACAAAGAAATTATAACTATTGAAAATTATTTAAAAGATACTAATATCGATATGCTTATTGAAAGAATAAAACAAGAGAATAATAAGTAATCATTAAATAATAAGGATAGTGATAATATGTTAGCCGTACATTTTGGTGCAGGTAATATAGGTAGAGGATTTATTGGTCAATTATTATATGAATCGGGCTATGAAATTTGTTTTTTAGATGTAAATCAAACTGTAATTGATGATATAAATAATTTAGGAAAATATAGAATTAAATTAGTAGGTGACACTCCAAAATTTATTGAGGTAGAAAATATTAGTGCAGTTAATAGTAATGATATAGATTTGGTTGTAAAAAAAATTGTACAAGCAGATATAATAACTACTGCATTGGGAGCAAATATTTTAAAATATATTGCCCCTGTAATTGCTAAAGGAATAAATGAACGTATTATAAAAAATAAAAAACCATTAAATATTATAGCTTGTGAAAATATGATAGGTGCTAGTTCTAAACTAGAAGAATTGGTATATAAACATTTTGATGAATTAAAAATAAAAGAATTGAAAAAATATATTAGTTTTCCTAATTCAGCAGTAGATAGGATTGTTCCCATACAAAATAATGAAGAAAAGCTACTAGTAGAAACAGAAGAATTTTTCGAATGGGATATAGATGGTTCAAATATTATTGGAAGTAAACCTAATATATGTGGAGTAACTTATGTAGATAATTTACAAGCTTATATTGAACGTAAATTATTTGCAGTAAATGCAACACATGCTTCAATTGCATATTTAGGATATATGTATGGCAAGAAAACAGTATATGAAGCTACACAAGATAAAAAAATAATGGAGATAGTTAGACAGGTAACAAAAGAAACATCTAAATTGTTAGTAAAGAAATATAGTTTTGATTTAGAAAAGCATCAAGCGTATATAAACAAGATAATACAGCGATTTTCTAGTAAATATATTTCAGATGATATTTTAAGAGTTGCTCGTTCACCAATTAGAAAAATTGGTGAAAATGAAAGATTGATAGCTCCAGCAAAACAATTATTAGAAAATAATATAGAACCAGTAGCTTTATCAACAGTGATTGCTTGTGCATTACATTTTAAAAATGATAAAGATGTAGAAGCGAAAGAATTACAAGATTTTATATTACAAAATGGTGTAGAAGAAGCCTTAGAAAAATATAGTAAATTAAATAGAAATTCTAGATTAGTACAACTTATTGTAAAAAAATATAATGAATTAAAATAAAAAAGCAGGATTTATCCTGCTTTTTTTTAGGAGTCAAGATAATGATTAAAGGTTTAATTTTTGATATGGATGGATTAATATTAGATACTGAAACTATTAGTAATAAATTATTAATAGATATATTTAGTAAATATGATATTAATTTAAATGAAGAAATAATATCAAAAACAATTGGATTAGAAAAGAAAAAAGCTATAAAAGTATTTGAGGAATATTTAGGAGATAACATTCCGATAAAAGATATTATAAATTTGCATAAAAAAGTAGTAAATGATTATTTAGAGAAAAATGGTGTACCAGTTAAATTGGGGTTAATAGAACTATTGAATTATTTAGATGAAGAAAAAATAAAAAAAGTAGTAGCAACATCATCATATAGGAAGGTAGCAGAGAATGTATTAATAAGAGCAAATGTATATAATAGATTTGATGATATTATTTGTGGAGATGAGATAAAAGAATCTAAACCATCACCGGATATTTTCTTGAAGGCTTTGGAGAAATTAAATTTATCAGCTGATGAAGTAATCGTATTAGAAGATTCAAGAATGGGTATATTAGCAGCACATAGAGCAAAAATAAAATCTATAATGATACCTGATATATTACCAGCAGATGAAGAAACTAAAAAGTTATATTTTAAAGAATGTAAATCATTGTTAGATGTTATACATTTATTAAAAACTTTTAATTAATATAGTCAAAATCGTGATTTTTGTAGTTTAAATGATGAATAATGGTTGTAAATACTAGATTTTTTCCTTTGAATAAGTATAATTTATGTTTAAATAAATTTGTATTTTAGAGAAGGTGAAGATTATCTTGATGGCGCAAAAAACATATAATACTATGGCTGTTTTAAGTTTAATTTTGTTGAGTTTCATTTTAGGAACGAGTGAATTTATAATTGTGGGTATTTTACCTGATATAGCAAATGATATAAATTGTTCGTTGACTATGGCGGGTAATTTAATTTCAGTTTTTGCTTTTGCTTATGCAATAGGCACTCCGTTTATCACAGCAGCAGTTAGTGCTTATAACAGATATTATGTATTATTGATATTGGCAATATGTTTTATCTTAGGAAATTTTTTATGTGCTTTAGCGAGTAATTATTATATTTTAGTATTAGCTAGAATTATAACTGCGATAATTTCAGGAACAATATTATCTATTTCGATGACATTTGCTTCTGAAATAGCGACTGTTCAATATCAACCAAAAGTCATCAGTTGGATTTTTGCAGGTTTTAGTATAGCCTCTGTTTTTGGTGTGCCTATAGGTACGATTATTTGTCAAATATTTAGTTGGCAAATGACTTTTATATTATTATCTGTAGTTAGTATATGTATTTTATTGATGTTGTGGCATTATTTACCAAATGTTGGCAGTGGACAAAAAACAAATTTATGTAATCAATTTATTTTATTGAAAAGTATGCGTATAAATTATGGTATGCTTATTGTAATCTGTGGTGCTGCTGGAAGTTATGTATTTTATACATATCTGACACCGATTTTACAGCAATATATACAAATTCCTATTTCCATGACAAGTTTAGTATTGAGCTTATTTGGTATTAGTACGATTATCAGTAATTTACTTTCAGGAAGAATAGCTAGTTTAGGTGGCATGAAGAAAATGCCAATGATATATTTCTTACAAGCTCTATGTTTGCTTGCACTTATTTTTACTAGTTATCATTTAGTTTTAGGTTTGATAAATATTTTGCTCATGGGTGTGATAATGTATTTACAAAATTCACCAGCACAATTGCATTTTTTGAAGACGGCCACAAGAGAAAAACCAGAAGCTATAACTTTAGCTTCTGCATTAAATCCTGTATCTTTTAATACAGGTATAGCGCTAGGTTCAGCTTGTGGTGGAATAATCATAAACTTTGCGCCTATGCCTTTTGTTGGTTTAGGTGGTGCGATTTTTGCCATTATCGCTATGATTATCAATCTTAGATTGTTAAAAAATATGACTAAATTTAATAAAAGAGGATAAAATAAACCCCAAAAGTTAATTTAAACAAACTTTTGGGGTTTTGATTTTTAATTAAGGCTATGTCACAACAAACAGTTGATAAATAGCCATTTTTATAGGGGAGTATCAGAACTCCCCTACAAACTGTTATTTGCAGTTATCTATACTCATTTGGAATTTCGATATGAAGTGTCTCACACAATAACTTCACATCATGTGCATCATTTTCATCAAACTCGTATCCCAGATGGAACATTACTTGACTATATGGTTCAATACAGGAAACCTCTATTTCCTCAATTCTTCCTTTACCCGAAAAAGTTTCTACCGGAAAACAATCCCCATCATAAAGAATTTCACCTTCGTCCGTATATTCAAAACAATGCAAATCAATAATTCTGTTTTTCAAATCTTCCCATACAGTATGGTTCAATGTTGTATATTCCATCTTAATCTCATAAAAGCCATTAGCTTTCATTATTTCTATAAAGTTCTGATAATCGTTCTTTTCTACAAAAATGTCAATATCATTATGGGCTCTTGACTGATATCCAAGAAGAGCATCTACACCCCAGCCACCATCAAGAAAGACTTTAATCTCCGCATCTATTGCAAATTGAAGAATCTGTTTTACATCTGTTATATTGACCATCTTATCATCTCCACAAATTCTAATTAGGCGACCAGAGGAACTGCTGGTCTGTTTGATAAATCTCTGCATTTAGCAGTTTTCAATGTTGCCAAAACGAAAGTTAAGAAGATGTTCCTTTTCTCCATGTCGCTTTCTTTGGCGTAATTTACAAGGTTATTCCACACAAGATAGTTGTTCAGATACTTGGTAGAAACACCGTTAAAGCCACGCATAAACCTCTTTAGCTGGCTATGGTAGCTATTGATATGTTGGATATTATAAATGCCTTTCTTGGCTTTGCCAGTCTTTAACTGCACAAGGTCAATGCCATTGGCATTTGTAAATCTCACATAGGAGTTCATCTTGTCCGTAACAAGAGTGGAATTGGTCTTAATCCTACCATCATAAATATGATGTAAATCTCTTGTAGAAACTCTACCAGTATTCGTAATCTTGGAGATAGACAAGCCATTCCTATTAACCGCACAAGGAACACATACCTTTTCTTGGGACAAGCCTCTGATATGTGTAGAATGACCACGCTTATGAGCCTTGCGTGGCATAGCAAATGTCTTACTCTTGCTATGATTGCCCTTGTACGAGATGGCGAAAAAAGTTTCGTCAGCCTCAATAATGCCGTCAAGGGTAACATCGTCTGCCATATTCTGAAGTGCATCCAAAATCTTGTGTCTCCAAAGGAATGCGGTGTTTCTGTGAATCCCACAAGCAACAGCAGTCTTACGAATGGATAAGCCATTCATCATACAATCAATGTACTGCTCCCACACGGACAAGTCTTTTCTTGTACCAGACACAATGGAGTTCGTAGCAATCACGAAGGACTTGCCACAATCCTTACATACATATCGCTGTGTGCCATCTTTACGATGACCATTGCGAACCACATGGATACAGCCACAAAGAGGGCATACACGACCATTTGCAAAGCGTTCCTTTGCTACGAAATCTTCAATATTCAAAGACTTTACAAAGGCAGGACTTAAAAGCATTGTTTTAAGGCTTTCCTGCTCTGCGACAGTCAACTTACCGATAATATCTAATGCGTCTTTGATAGTAGGCATATCCAATTACCTCCTTCGGTGGTACTGTTTCTTACTATTATTATACGCTATTTCTCGTCAAAATCAACCATTTGTTGTGACAGAGCCTTAATTAATAATTAACGTAGAAAATTAGAATAAGCCAGTAATTTTTCCGTTAATATCGATATCCATATTTTCAGCAGCAGGTTTTTTAGGAAGACCAGGCATTGTTAAGATATTACCTGTTAAGGCTACGATAAAGCCTGCGCCAGCACTGATGCGAAGTTCGCGAACAGTGATTTTAAATCCTGTTGGTGCACCTAATTTGAATTGGTCATCACTTAAGGAATATTGAGTTTTTGCCATGCAGATTGGCATTTTATCAAGACCTTCAGCTTCAAATTCAGCGATAGTTTTTTCTACAGCAGGCGTGTAGTTTACGCCATCAGCACCATAAATTTTTGTAGCGATTGCATTGATTTTATCTTTGATAGAATCATTTACATCATACATGTATTGGAAGTTAGATGGTTTTTCAGTTGCTTCAATAACTTTTTGAGCAAGGTCGATAGCACCTTCGCCACCTTTAGCCCAAGCTTCGGAAATGCTTACAGAAGCCCCCATAGATTCGCAAAGAGCTTTTAATTCTTGAAGTTCATTTTCTGTATCAGTAGGGAAAGCATTTATAGCTACAACGATTGGTAAACCGAATTTTTGAATGTTTTCAATATGTTTAGCAAGGTTAGTCATACCTTTTTTGAGTGCTTCGATATTTTCAGTAGCAAGTTCAGTTTTTGCAAGTCCGCCATGCATTTTTAAAGCGCGAATAGTAGCAACGATTACTACTGCATCAGGTTTAAATCCAGTGAAACGACATTTGATATCAAGGAATTTTTCAGCACCAAGGTCAGCACCAAAACCTGCTTCAGTAACAGTATAATCAGCCATTTTTAAAGCGTATTTAGTAGCCATTACACTATTGCAACCATGAGCGATATTGGCAAAAGGGCCACCATGGATAAGAGCAGGAGTGCCTTCAAGAGTTTGTACAAGGTTTGGTTTAATTGCATCTTTGAATAATAAAGTTAAAGCACCTGTTACATTTAATTCTTCAGCGCGAACAGGACGACCGCTTCTAGTGTAACCGATGATGATATTGCCAAGACGTTTTTTCATGTCTTCAAGGTCAGAAGTCAAGCATAAAATAGCCATCATTTCAGATGCAACAGTGATATCAAAACCAGTTTCGCGTGGTACGCCATGAGCTTTACCACCTAAACCACAGATGATATTGCGAAGAGCACGGTCATTTAAATCGACAACGCGTTTCCAAGTGATGCGACGAACATCTAAATCAAGAGCATTGCCCTGTTGGATATGGTTATCGATAACAGCAGCAAGTAAATTGTGAGCAGATGTTATAGCGTGGAAATCGCCAGTGAAATGAAGATTGATATCTTCCATTGGCACTACTTGAGCATAACCACCGCCAGCGGCACCGCCTTTCATACCAAAGCATGGACCTAAGGAAGGTTCACGAAGAGCGATTGCAGTTTTTTTGCCGAGTTTATGAAGAGCATCGCCAAGACCAATGCTAGTAGTTGTTTTACCTTCACCAGCAGGAGTTGGATTAATTGCTGTTACAAGAATAAGTTTACCATTTTCTTTTTGTTGGAGAGTTGTGTTCCAATAGTTTAAAGAAATTTTAGCTTTATATTTTCCGTATAATTCAAGTTCATCTTCTGGAATTTCAAGATGTTGAGCAATTTTACCAATAGGTTCCATAATAGCTTCTTGAGCAATTTGCACGTCTGTTTTCATGTGGTTTAGTACCTCCAATAATTAAACTAATTTGATAGTATTATATATTTTGGAAAAAGGCAATATAAATTTTGCCAAACATATGCTTAGGCATAAAAAAACGCCTGAGCATATATTATTATGCCCAGACGGTCGACTTTTTAATAATAGTACGGTTCATGTGGTTAATTCCACTAAAATCCGTCAGTTCCATACTATTTATGAAATTATGCTTTTATTATAACAAAGGCAAATTTATTTAGCAAGTTGTAATTTTGCAGCATTGATAGTATTTTGCATGAGCATAGCTATAGTGAGAAGACCTACGCCACCTGGTACAGGTGTGATAGCACCAGCTACTTCTACAGCATTATCAAAGTCTACATCACCAACTAATTTTTTAGGTGCAATGCGGTTGATACCAACATCAATTACAGTAGCACCAGGTTTTATCATATCAGCGGTAATAAAATGAGGTCTGCCTACAGCTGCCACTAAAATATCAGCAGAACGACAAATTTCTTTGAGGTTGTGAGTATGTGAATGACAAATAGTAACTGTAGCATTTTGAGCGAGTAATAATTGTCCCATAGGTTTACCCACAATATTACTGCGACCAACGATAACAGCATGTGCGCCATCTATATTGATTTTAGCAGATTGAAGCATTTTTAAACAACCATATGGAGTACAAGGTATCATACCATCGTCTTGTCCAATCATCAATTTACCAACATTAACAGGGTGGAAGCCATCAACATCTTTTAATGGGCAAATAGCATTTAAAATATCTGCTTCTTCTTTAGCAATAGCTTCTGGGAGTGGTAATTGAACTAAAATGCCATGAATTTCTTGGCGATAATTTAATTCATCAATTTTGGCGATGAGTTGTTCTTTTGTTGTATCAGCAGGCATGCTTATAACTTCAGAATAGATACCAACTTCTTCGCAAGTGCGATGTTTATTATTTACGTAAACTTTAGAAGCTGGATTTTCACCAACGATAATTACAGCAAGACCAGGAGTGATATTATATTGTTCTTTTAAAGCTAAAACTTGTTTTTTTGCTTCTTTTTTAAATTCACTAGCAAATATTTTTCCGGATAAAATTTGTGCACTCAAAAATAACACCTTCTTTATTAACTTAAAATATCAATTAATGTAAATACAAAAATGACAATAGAAACAATACCATTGCGCATGAAATAAACTTGAGTTAAACGACTAAAATCATATGGAGTGATGAGGCTATGTTGATAAATTAATGTCAAGATAGCTATTAATACACCAATATAATAGATAAAGGATAAATCAAAATAGATTCCAGCACCGATAAAACATAAAATAGAAATAAAATGGAAAAAAGCTGCTATTTTATGAGCATTAGCTACACCAAATTGTGTTGCCATAGAATGAAGTTTATGGTCTAAATCAAATTGGCGGTCTTGGCTACCGTAAATTACATCAAAACTACCAATCCATAAACAAACGCCACCACTTAATAAAATAATACCAAATGGCAATTCACCTGTAACAGCGATATATCCACCAGCAGGTGCCATGGCTAAAGCTACACCTAAAAAATAATGACAAAGAAAAGTAAATCTTTTCGTATATGGATAAAATAATAAGAAAAATAAACAAATTGGTGTTAATTTTAGACAAATAGGAGCTAGTTGACTAGCAGAATATAAAAATATACATAGACTGACGATGATGAGGATAATTACTTCAATAGGTTTAATTGCTCCAGTAACTAATGGACGTTTGGACATGCGATTTTGTTGTTTATCAAATTTCAAATCGACAAGATTGTCCATGGCTAAAGCAGAGCTTCTAGCCCCTATCATTGCAAGTGTTACCCATAAAAAATCATGAAAAGTAGGGATACCCTTTGCCGCAAGGAATAATCCCATATAAGCAAAGGGTAGGGCAAATACAGAATGATGAAGAGCTATATTATTAATATGAGCAGATAATTTACTCAAGACCGAGTTCCTGCCATTTTGCATCTACAAGTTTTTTAATATCGTCAGACATGTTAATTTCATCAGGCCATTCACGAGTATGTCCTTCTTCTGGCCATGTTTTTGTAGCATCAATACCTATTTTTGTACCCCATTTTGCCATTGGTGAGGAGTGGTCTAAGGCGTCAAGTGGACCTTCAACCATTACAATATCATGTTTAGCATCAATATTGTTGAAAACACGCCACCAAACTTCTTTTTCTTTTTGAACGTCAACGTGTTCATCAACGACAATGATCATTTTGGTGAACATCATTTGTCCCATACCCCAAATAGCATGCATTACTTTTTTAGCTTGTTGTGGATATGTTTTTTTGATGGATACCATTACGCAATCATGGAATACACCTTCAAGAGGGAAATTGATATCGCGAATTTCAGGTAAAGTCTGTTGTAATAATGGTAAGAAAATACGTTCTGTAGCTTTAGCTAAGAAGCAATCTTCCATTGGAGGTTTACCAACGATAGTAGCAGAATAAATAGGATTTTTGCGATGTGTTATACAAGTGATGTGGAATACTGGATAATCATCAGCTAGTGAATAATAACCTGTATGGTCACCGAAAGGACCTTCACGGCGAGTTTCACCGATATTTACATATCCTTCAAGTACGATTTCACTGCAAGCTGGTACTTCAACATCAACAGTTTTACATTTTACCATTTCTACAGATTTTTTACGTAAAAAGCCTGCAAATACCATTTCATCAATATCACGAGGAAGTGGAGCAGTAGCAGCATATGTGATTACTGGGTCTGTACCGATAGCGACAGCAACTTCAACTTTATCTTTGCCCATTTCTTGATAAGCGCGATAGTTACTAGCACCATCTTTATGAAGATGCCAGTGCATACCAGTTGTTTGACCATCATATTTTTGTAAACGATACATACCAACATTGCGTTTACCTGTTTTTGGATTGCGAGTGAATACAAGTGGTAAAGTGATGAATGGACCACCATCTTGAGGCCAACATTTCAAAATAGGGAATTTATCTAAAGTAGGATTATCTGTGATAACTACTTCTTGGCAAGGTGCTTTTTTTACATATTTAGGGAAATTAATAGCACGTTTTGCAGTTGGAATGATGTGGATTAAATCCATTTTATTTTGAAGGGAAATATAAGGTAATCTTAAGATTTCACGAAGTTCATTAGGAATTTCTTCGATGTCATTTACACCAAAAGCAAGTGCCAAGCGTTCCATGCTACCAAAAGCATTCATAAGTACAGGCATATCGTAGCCTTTTACATTTTCAAATAATAAAGCTACATTTTTTTTGCCTTCCATTTTGGAAACGCGGTCAGTGATTTCAGTGATTTCTAAATTACAATCAACAGGAGTTTTGATGCGTTTGAGCATACCACGAGACTCCAAAGCGTTGATGAATTCTCTTAAATCATAAAAAGCCAAAAAAATCGCTCCTTTATATTTATATTGCGTAAGTGATTAACATTATTTTTTCATAGCAAAACGAACTATGACATAACTTATTTCATAAAGTAAAATCATAGGTATAGCAATCATAGATTGGGAAAAAACATCTGGTGTTGGGGAAATAATAGCACCAACAACAAAAGTTAAAAAGATTACAATGCGTTGTTGTTTTGCTAAGAATTTTGAAGAAATAATACCTACTTTGGCTAATAATATAATGGCTAAAGGCATTTCAAAGATAAAGCCGAATGGCAATAAAAAGGCAATGACAAAGTCAAAATATTGTTTTAGCGAAAACATAGGTTGAAGTTCTTCAGTGCTAAAGCCCATTAAGAATTTTATCCCAGCGGGCATGACAAAGAAAAAGGAAAAGGCTAAACCAGCTAAAAATAAAATTAGCGAAATAGGCACGATAACGGAGATTAAATATCTTTCCATACCGATTAAGGCAGGTAAAACAAATCGCCATATTTGATATAAAACTATAGGTAGAGCAAGTAAAAATCCGACAAATACAGCAACTTTAATATAAGTAAAAAATGCCTCTGCTGGTTGCATATAATAAAGCTTTCCAGCAGGGCCTGTTAAGATGTGCATTATGTCTTCAATAAAATAATAAGCAACACAGCTACCAATACCTATAGCGATTAGTGAACGAATAAGGCGTTTTCTAAGCTCAGTAAGGTGAGCAATAATGGACATACTGCCATTATTTGTAGTTGTCTGCTCGTTAACTTCAGTTGTTGGTAGATTTTCTGAAGTTGAAGCAGTAACAGTATTAGCAGAAGTATGTTCGTTCATATCTTGAGACATAAATTGCTACCTCACTTTTTATCTTTTTTTTCGTCTTCATTTTTAGCATCAATAGTTTTTGTATTATCTTCTGTAGAAGCAGAACGGAATTCGCGAAGACTTTTGCCTACAGCTTTACCGATTTCTGGCAATTTACCAGGACCAAATACAACTAAAGCGATAACCAAGATTAATACAAGTTCAGGAATACCAATACTATACATTTAAATCACCTTCACTTTTATTTTTATTTTTAGTACTAAATAAAGAATATAATTTAAAAAGTAGTTGTCAATTATTATAGATTATTTAGTAGTTTTTTCAGATTCAACTGGAGTTTTAGGTGTTGTTGTTTCTGTTTTTGCAGTAGTAGTATTTTTTTCTGTAGCAGTTTCTTGCATGAAGACAGGAGCTACAGATGGTTGTTCTGGGTTAGCTGGATTAGGTGGTGTAGGAGTTATAGAAGCGTTATTAGTAGTATTATTAACGGAATTTGATAATTCAGAAGTGGCTTTTTTAAATTCTTGTAAGCCTTTACCTACAGCACGACCAATTTCAGGCAATTTGCCAGGACCAAATACTACAAGACCAATGATTAAAATAAGGATAAGTTCAGGAAAACCAATACCAAACATTTAAGTCACCTCAGTAAAAATTTATTTTAATAATCACGGCTACCAATAAAATCAGCTATTTCAATGAAAGATGTTCTAACTGACTGTGGTAAGCTATCAGGTAGAATATTTTTGGCGCGATTTAAAAATTCTGTAACAGTTTGTCTTGCAAAATCAATACTGTTGGAATTTTTTACGATATTAATAGCACGATTTAATTCTTCTAAGCTCATTTGACGATTTTCGATGATATTTTTTAACTCTTCGCTATTTTCGCCATGCTTATAGGCATGAATTACAGGAAGAGTGATTACACCTTGCAAAATATCGTTTCCAGCAGGTTTGCCGATTTTTTTAGAGTCAGAGGTTAAATCTAAAATATCATCAACTATTTGGAATGCCATGCCGATACAATAACCGTATTCACGGAGAGCATCAATTTCTTTTGCTGATAATTTAGCAACAATTGCACCGATTTCACAGCTAGTAGCAATAAAATTGGCTGTTTTTTTGGCAATGCGTTCATAATAAATATCAATAGAGTCTGGAATTGTATAACCAAAATGGTTTTGTAAGATTTCGCCTTCGCTTAAATCACAGACAATAGTTGCTAAGCGCTCAGAAATTCGCGTGCCATAATCATTTTTAGCAATGGCTGCAAATGCTTTAGCAAATAGATAGTCGCCAGTAAGTACGGCTATATTATTTCCCCATTTTGCATTGGCAGTAGCAGAACCACGGCGAGTAGCTGCATTATCTAAAACATCATCATGAACAAGAGAAGCTGTATGAATCATTTCTAGTGCCATAGCAAGAGGCATTACATAATCTTTATCTAAATTAGGATTACTCTTTGTCGCCAGAAGATATAAGGCGGGTCGAATACGTTTTCCGCCAGAGCTTATAAGATGATTTCCAATATCAGTTATAAGGTCAACAGGAGATGTAACGGTCTCATGTAATAAATTTTCTAGCGATGATAAATCTTTCTTAATAATGAAGAACATTTTATTTTTTGTTAACAAATTATATCACCTGCATATTTCGAATTACTAACTTAATTAAGTTTACTACAAAATAGACATGTTAGTAAATAATAAATTATTATTATATGGCTTTCTTTAATGATAAATAAAAAGTAACAGACTGGGTTATGTATTATTATAGGTAAGTATTTGTATACATAGATGAAATGTAGGAAATAAACCCAGAGTTTATTCTTTTGTGCTATAATAAATACTAACAACTATTATGTTAATAGAGGTGCTAGCTATGAGAAAATTAATCTTATTAGGAACAGGCAATGCTATGGTTACAAAATGTTTTAATACATGTTTTGCCTTAAATATAGATGATGAATATTTTTTAGTTGATGCTGGTGGCGGAAATGGAATTTTAGCTCAATTAGAAAAAGCGCAAATAGATATGACAAAAATCCATCACTTATTTATTACACATGCGCATACAGACCATGTTATCGGTGTAATTTGGGTAGTGCGTAAGATAGCTACGTTAATGAACCAAGGAAAATATGAAGGCAAATTACATATCTATTGTCATGATAAAGTAAAAATGGTAGTAGAAACTATTGCAAATTTGACTTTGAAAAAGAAAGATTTAGCACAAATTGGTAAAAATATTATTTTTGATGTAGTTGAAGATGGAGACCAAAGAGAAATTTTAGATATGCAAGTTATTTTCTTTGATATTTTATCTACAAAAGAAAAACAATTTGGTTTTAGTGCTGAATTTGCAGATGGCATGAATTTATGTTGTTTAGGTGATGAACCATATAATGATGTCTGTGAAATTTATGCTCAAAATTCCGATTATTTATTATCTGAAGCATTTTGTTTATATGGGGATAGAGATATTTTCAAACCATATGAAAAACATCATAGTACAGTAAAAGAAGCTTGTGAATTAGCAGAACAATTGCAAGTTAAAAATTTGATTTTATATCATACAGAAGATAAACATATAGATAAACGCAAAGAATTATATACTGATGAAGGTAAACAATATTATTATGGAAATTTATATGTACCTGATGATTTAGATGTAATAAATTTGAAATAATAAAGAATAAATATTGATTTATTCATAGTAAAGTGCTATGATGTTCTTGTAACTAAATAAAGCAGTCTTTGGGGCAGGGTGCAATTCCCTACCGGCGGTAAAGCCCGCGAGCAATTATTTGCATGATTTGGTGAAATTCCAAAGCCGACAGTATAGTCTGGATGAGAAAAGATGGAAAGTTATAAATTAGTTTATAAAAGTGAATTAGTATAGATAATTAATTTATAATATAAAGCTGATTAGGCTGTTATTTGCAATGCATTTAACAGCCTTTTTGTTTAATTCTTTAAAATTTATAACCAAAGAATGAACAGAAAGAATGGTGATTTTTTGAGTTACGATGAAAAGTATATGAGACTTGCCATGCAGTTAGCAGGAAATGCAATCGGTAGAACTTCTCCTAATCCCTTAGTCGGTGCTGTGATTGTCAAAGATAATCGAGTTGTGGGTTGTGGCTGGCATAGAAAAGCAGGTACACCACATGCTGAAGTTCATGCATTAAATCAAGCAGGAGAATTAGCTCAAGGTGCTGATGTATATGTAACATTAGAACCATGTGCTCATTATGGCAAAACGCCACCATGTTCTAAAGCTTTAGTAGAAGCAAAGGTAAAAAATGTATATGGCGGTTTATTGGATGTAAATCCTAAAGTTGCAGGTAAAGGCTTTAAGATTTTAGAAGATGCAGGTATTCATGTGGAATATGGATTTTTGCAAGATGAACTGCGTAAACAAAATGAAGTATTCTTTAAATGGATTGAGCATAAAAAACCATTTATAGTCTTAAAAGCTGCTATGACTTTAGATGGAAAAATTGCTACAGCAACAGGTCAATCAAAATGGATAACAAATGAAACATCAAGAGCGTATGGTTATAAATTACGTGATATTTATGATGGTATCATGGTAGGAATTAATACTGTGATAGAAGATAATCCTATGCTCACTGCTAGAGTAGATGGCGGAAAAAATCCAATTAGAATTGTTGTAGATAGCAGTTTAAAGATTGATATAAATGCTAATGTAGTACAAGATAAATCAGCAAAAACCATTGTTGCTACTACAGATAAAGCGGATAAAGATAAAATTTTAAAACTACAAGCTCAAGATGTTGATGTCATTGTAGTGGATAAAGATGAAAATGATAAAGTAGATATAGAAAAATTACTAGATATTTTAGGACAACAAAATATTTGTAGCATTTTAGTTGAAGGCGGTGCTACTTTAAGCGGAAGTTTTGTTGCAAAAAAATTAGTAGATAAAGTATATTTCTTTATTGCTCCAAAAATTGTTGGTGGTAAAGAAGCGAAAACTCCTGTAGCAGGAACAGGTATTTTAAATTTACAAGAAGCTCTAGCGCTAAAAGATATCCAAATTGAAAAATTAGAAGAAGATATTTTAATCATAGGTAGAGTAGATAAAGATAAGGTGTGATACAGTGTTTACAGGTATCGTAGAAGAAATCGGTGTTGTAAAGGCTATAGCAAAAGGCACTCATTCTATAAAATTATCTATTAAAGCTAAGAAAGTTTTAGAAAATACACAATTAGGTGATAGTATTGCTGTAAATGGTGTATGTTTGACAGTTACTTTTTTAGCAAGTGATTATTTTATAGCAGATGTTATGCCAGAGTCCATGCGCAAGACGAATATGGGTTTATTAAAAATTGGCGATAAAGTCAATTTAGAAAGAGCTTTGACTTTATCAAGTAGATTGGGCGGTCATATTGTAAGTGGTCATATTGATGGCACAGCTAAAATTATTGAAATGAAAAAAGATGATAATGCTACACGTGTTACTTTAACAGCTAATGATAGAATTTTAAAATGTATCATTTCTGAAGGTTCTGTTGCTTTAGACGGAGTAAGTCTTACTGTAGCACATTTGGGTGAAGATAATTTCACAGTATCGTTAATACCACATACATCTGAAGTTACAACACTACTTAGTAAATCAGTAGGTTCGATAATCAATGTAGAAAATGATGTCGTGGGTAAATATGTAGAAAGATTATTGAGTTTTAAACAAGATAAACCAAAATCATCATCATTAAGTTTAGATTTTTTACGTGAAAATGGTTTTTAAGAAATGAGGTATAGACATATGGAATTTAAATACAATACAGTTGAAGAAGCTATTGAAGCATTTAAACAAGGTAAAATGGTATTAGTAACAGATGATGAAGACCGTGAAAATGAAGGCGATTTAATCGTAGCTGCTGAAAAAGCAACTCCAGAAATCATCAATTTTATGGCTACTCATGCTAAAGGTTTAATCTGCGTGCCAATGTCTGGCGAACTCATTGATAAAGCTGGTTTAAATCAGATGGTTAGCCACAATACAGATAATCATGAAACAGCTTTCACTGTATCTGTTGATGCTGTGGATACAACTACAGGTATTTCTGCTTTTGAAAGAGCTAGAACAGTTGAAGTTTTAATTGATGATAATGTAAAACCAGAAGATTTACGTCGTCCAGGTCATATGTTCCCTCTTCGTGCTAAAGAAGGTGGCGTACTTTGCCGTATTGGTCATACAGAAGCTACTGTAGATTTAGCAAAATTAGCAGGTTTAAAACCAGCAGGTCTTTGCTGTGAAATCATGAAGGAAGACGGTCATATGGCTCGTACTCCAGATTTAATTGAATTTGCCAAAAAACATGATTTAGTATTTATAACTGTAGCTCAATTAGTAGAATATCGCAAAACTACAGAAAAAATGGTAGAAAAAGTAGCTGAAGCAGATTTTCCAAACAAATTTGGTCATTTTAGAGTAATGGCTTATGAAAGCAAATTAGATGGAAAATGTCACTTAGCTATTGTCAAAGGCGATGTAAGAAATAAAAAGAATGTATTAGTACGCGTTCATTCTGAATGTTTAACAGGTGATGTATTAGGTTCTATGCGTTGCGATTGTGGCGATCAACTTCATTTAGCAATGCAAAAAATTGAAGAAGCTGGTGAAGGTGTATTATTATATCTTCGTCAAGAAGGTCGTGGCATAGGTCTTGCAAATAAAATCAGAGCGTATGCACTTCAAGACCAAGGTAAAGACACAATTGAAGCAAATGTTTTATTAGGTTTTGCTCCTGATGAACGTGAATACGGTATTGGTGCTCAAATCTTAGAAGATTTAGGTTTATCTAGCATACGTTTATTGACTAATAATCCAGCTAAAAGAGCAGGTCTTGAAGGTTTCGGCTTAGAAATTGTAGAAAGAGTACCACTTCAAATTCCTGCTAATAAATATGATGCAGGTTATTTAAAAGTGAAAAAAGAAAAAATGGGACATTTATTAAAATAATAAATAGATACTAAATAATAATCTTTAATACAAATATTAAATGTAAAGAAAAGAGGTTTTTTTAATGGCTAATATATTAGAAGGATATTTAAATGGTAAAGATTTAAAAATTGGTATTGTTGTAGCTCGTTTCAATGAGTTCATTACAAGTAAATTATTATCTGGAGCAATCGATACACTTCGCCGTCATGAAACAAATGAAGATGATATTGATGTTGCTTGGGTACCAGGCGCATTTGAAATTCCTGTAGTAGCTAAAAAATTAGCACAAACAGGAAAATATGATGCTGTTATCTGCTTAGGTGCTGTTATTCGTGGGTCAACTACTCATTATGATTATGTATGTAATGAAGTATCTAAAGGTGTAGCTCAAGTGGGAATGAGCACAGGTGTACCTACTATTTTTGGTGTAGTAACTACTGAAAATATCGAACAAGCTGTAGAACGTGCTGGTACAAAAGCAGGTAATAAAGGTAGCGATGCAGCTATGGCAGCTATGGAAATGGCAAGCTTATTAAAGAAAATAAAATAATATTTTAAATAAATATAGATAAATAATAAAGAGGATATTTTTATAAAACATATAGAAATATCCTCTTTATTTAATTTGTTTTTAGTTTACATGTTTACATGAGTTTTTATGGTTGATGTTGAAGTTTGTTTTGAAATATGGTATATTTAATAAAAAATCTCTCTAGAAGCCTTAAAATCTCCTGAGATTAGACATGATGAGTTTTATAATCTCTAAATAAATTTTATTATTTTAAAACGTAAGTTACCACGTTGAGTATTAAGTAAATACTTAAGCAAAAAAGAAAGGATTTATTGAAAAGGTGTAACCTTATAAAGTAATTTATAAGTTTTCAGTAATGGTGATAATTGTGATTGATGTATGGGATATAACTATACCAGAATTAACAGGCCAAGAAAATAGGAAATTATATATATATCTTCCAAATTCTTATAATGAAAAACCAGACGAATATTATCCTGTATTATATATGTTTGATGGACAAAATGTATTTTTTGACAGTGATGCCACTTATGGAAAATCATGGGGATTAAAAGAATATCTTGAATATACAAATACACAAATGATAGTGGTGGCCCCAGCTTGTAATCAAAATCCAGATAATGGTAGATTAAAAGAATATACACCATATCCATTTAAAGATAAAACATTTGGAAATATCAAGAGCTTAGGAAAAATTACTATGGAGTGGTTTGTCAATGAATTAAAACCAACAATTGATAATACTTTCCGCACACTCTCTGATAGAAATAATACATTTATCGCAGGAAGCTCCATGGGAGGATTAATGAGTTTATATGCAATACTTGAATACAATCATATATTCTCTAGAGCGGCAGCTTTATCACCATCTATATGGACAGGTCCACAAAAATTAGCCAAAATGATAAAAAACGCTAATATTAATCCAGACACTGTAGTTTATATGGATTATGGTACAGAGGAACTTCCACGATACAAACATATGATACAAAAATTTGCTATGATATCTTCAATGTTGATGAAAAAAAATATCAGATTGAATGCTCGCATTGTGCCAAATGGTACGCATAGTGAAGCAAGTTGGGAAAAACAAATTCCTTTCTTTGTTGAAACTTTATTATATGAAAAATAAAAAATAATAAGAGGTGAATTTTAGCTACTATATGTAGTGATAGTTTATGGAAGTACAGTATTTTAAAAGATATAGCTATAATTTAAATAGAGATATGGAATTTAAAGTATATGGTCATGCAGGTAGACCAGTTTTATATATTCCTTGTCAAGATGGGCGTTTTTTTGATTTTGAGAATTTTAAAATGACAGATACTTGGGCTCCATGGATAGAAAGCGGTCAAGTGATGGTTTTTTCCATAGATACAATGGATAAAGAAACATGGTCAAATAAAGGCGCTAACCCAAGATGGAGAGCAGAACGTCATGAACAATGGATGAGATATATTACAGATGAAATGGTTCCTTTTATGCGAGATATGGTGAATTTGCGCAATGGTTGGACTGGTTATCCTGGAATAATGGTCTTTGGCTGTAGCTTAGGTGCTACACATGCAACAAATTTATTTTATCGTCGACCAGATTTATTTGATAGATTATTGGCATTAAGTGGTATTTACACTGCAAGCTATGGATTTGATGGCTATATGGACGATATTGTTTATAATAATTCTCCTGTGGATTATTTAAAAAATATGCCATATGACCACCCATATATTCATTTATATAATCTAAAAAAATCTGTGATTTGCGTAGGTAAAGGAGCTTGGGAAATACCTTCTTCAACAGGTCAACTTGATGATATTTTGAGAGAAAAAAATATTAATACTTGGGTAGATTATTGGGGCTATGATTGCAGTCATGATTGGGATTGGTGGTATAAACAAGTAGCTTATTTTGTACCATATTTGCTAGATTAAGACGAAGAGAGATGAAAGAAAGGATAATATTATGAAGAATTTTATATTTATATCTCCCAATTTTCCTGAGAATTATTGGCATTTTTGCAGAGAATTAAAAAACAATGGCTTAAATGTCTTAGGTATTGGTGATGCTCCTTATGATTATTTATGCCCAGAATTAAAAGATAGTTTAAATGAATATTATAAAGTTGGCAGTCTTGAAAATTATGATGAAGTTTGTAGAGCTGTAGATTTCTTTAGAAATAAATATGGTGAGATTGATTGGTTAGAGTCTAATAATGAATATTGGTTAGAACGTGATGCTAGATTGCGTACAGATTTTAATATTAAAACTGGTTTTCATAATGAAGATATGCCAAAGGTAAAATATAAATCAAGAATGAAAGAGTTTTATGCTCGAGTTGGCATACCTACAGCTCGCTATCATATTGTAGATAGCTGGGAAAACTGTATGGCGTTCATTCAAGAAGTTGGTTATCCTGTAATTGTAAAACCTAATAACGGTGTGGGTGCTAGCTTCACATATAAACTTAATAATCAAGATGAAGTGGCATATTTCTTTGCAACAAAATTTTCGCACATAGAATATATTATGGAAGAATACATATATGCAGAGATAAATTCTTATGATGCGATTATCAATTCTCATGGAGAGCCAATTTTTGAGATTGGTAATGTAACGCCAATGTCTATTATGGACGTGGTAAATAATGCAGATAATAGTATTTTTTATATTTTAAATAATTTAGCTGATGATACACGTGCTATGGGCAGAGCTACAGTAAAAAGCTTTGATGTAAAAAGTCGTTTTGTGCATTTTGAATTTTTCCGTTTATTGAAAGACCATGAAGGTTTAGGTAGAAAAGATGAGCTCATTGGGCTTGAAGTAAATATGAGACCAAGTGGTGGTATTAGCCCAGACATGATGAATTTTTCTCAAAGTACCGATGTATATAAAATATGGGCAGATATGATAGCATATGATAGTTCCTTAAGAGGAATTGGTCAGACTGCTTTTTGTGCATTTGCTGGTCGTCGTGATGGTAAAAACTTCGTGATGAGTGATGGAGATGTAATGGATAAATACGGTGCTAATATGAAGATGTCAGGACGAGTAGCTGATGCTCTTTCCGGGGCAATGGGCAATCAAATGTATATAGCTAATTTCAATACAAAAGAAGAAATGGACGCTTTTTATAATGATGTGTTAGCTTGTAGATAAACTTTAAAACTAAATATAAAAGACAAAAAAGATGAGATATTTTAATTAGATATCTCATCTTTTTATTTTGGATTTTTAGGCTATGCAGTAAAATAATAAGGAGAATAATTTAGTTTTGAAGGTGATAAAAATGTTTGTAGAAGAAAGACATGCTTTGATTATACAAGAATTAAAAGAAAATGGTCGCGTGAAAGTAAAAGAATTAAGTGCAAAATTCAAAGTCAGTGAAGATTTAATTCGTAAGGATTTAGCATTATTAGCTCAGCAAGGCAAATTAAAAAAAACATATGGTGGGGCTGTATTAGTAAAGGAAAATGTACATCGTGAGTTTGCTATACAAAGAAAATCCATTAATTTAGTAGCTAAGCAAAAGATAGCACAAAAAGCATTATCCTTGATAAAAGATGATTATGTTGTATTTTTAGATATATCTACGATAAATATTGAGCTGGCTTATCTCATTGCTAAAAGTGATTTGAAAGCTATCATTGTAACGAATATGTTGGAGATAGTGAATATATTGGCAAAATCAAATATAAGAGTGATTTTTATCGGTGGGGAATTTGATTTTGGCAAAGATGGTTTTGTGGGTAGCTTAACAATAGAGATGTTGAAAAATTTCCGTTTTGATTTAGCTTTTATGGGTGTTGTCAGTGTAGATATTCACGATAATGCAGTAACTACTTATATGGCAAATGATGGTATTACGAAAAAAGAAGTGTTAAATATTAGTAGAAAAAGTTATATGATGGCAGAAAGTGAAAAATTAAAACAATCGGGAAGCTATAAATATGCTAATATAGAAGATTTTCAAGGAATAATTACTGATGAGAATTTGACAGAAACGGAAGAAAAAGAGTTATTAAAATATAATATAGAAATTATCAACAGATAAAATAATAAATAATAATAAAAAATAATATAAATTTGTTGACAATAATAAGAAATTTTATATAATAAAATTAATGAATGGAATTTTCTGACAGTTGTTTATAGTTGAGGGGAGTGTATTTATGACAAAAAATCGCATACAAATTTTAAAAGAAAAAATGTTGTCCCAACCTAGATATGTCAGTATAGAACAAGCATTAATTATTACAAAAACATATAAACAACATGAAAATGAACCTATAATTTTAAAACGAGCTTATGCATTAGCAAATGCTTTACGAGAATTAGAAATCGGTATAGAAAATGAAGAATTGATAGTGGGAAATCGCACTAAAGGTGTGCGCTATGGTGTTGTTTTCCCTGAAAGCGGTATTTCTTGGGTAGATAGAGAATTTGAAACTATTTCAACACGAAAACAAGATAAATTTTTAGTAAGAGATGAAGATATAAAAATTTTTCGTGAACAGATAGTACCTTACTGGAAGGGCAAAAGTCTAGAAGATGTAATAAAACAAAATTTTGGTAAAGAAATAAGTGCGATAAATAAAGTAGTAAAAATAAATCAAACAGACCATGCACAAGGACATATTTGTCCAAATGTAGAAAAATGGCTACAAAAAGGTGTTAGCGGTCTACTAGCAGATGCTCAAAATCATTATGAAAATGCAGATGAAGATAAGAAAAATTTTTATCAAGCAATAATTATTGTGATGAAAGCTGTACAAAATTTTATGCTTCGTTATCATGATTTATTGATTGCTACTGCTAAAGATGATGAAAAAAATAGAGCTAGCTTAATAAAAGTAGCCGATATTTGTAAAAATATCAGCCAAAGACCACCGCAAACATTTCATGAAGCTGTGCAGGCTACATGGTTTTTATTCGTGATTTTGCATATGGAAAGTAATGCATCTAGTTTTTCTCCAGGTAGATTGGATAAAATTTTATATCCATATTATATAAAAGATATAGAAAATAATATTTTAACTAAAGATGAAGCTTTAGAAATTATTGAATGTTTATGGTTAAAATTCAATGAAATTGTTTATTTACGCAATCAGCATAGTGCAAAATACTTTGCTGGTTTTCCTATTGGCTTTAATATAGCTGTTGGCGGTGTAGATGAACAGGGTAATGATTTTAGCAATGATCTATCAGAATTATTTTTATCAGCACAAGAAGATTTAGGTTTGTCACAACCTAATTTATCGGTAAGACTTCATGAAAAAACTAATGATAAATTATTAAAACATGCTATTCGCGTAGTAGCTAAAGGCAGTGGAATGCCACAATTTTTCAATGATAAAGCTATCATTAAAGAAATGGAAAATTTAGGCGTAACTCATCAAGATGCTATGAATTATGCTATTGTTGGCTGTGTAGAACTCACAACACAAGGTAATAATCTTGGCTGGAGTGATGCGGCTATGTTTAATATGAACAAAGTTTTAGAGCTCACTTTAAATCATGGTAGATGTTTGTTGACGGATAAACAGATGGCACCTGATTTTGGTTCACTTAGTACTTATAAAACTTTTGCAGATTTAGAAATAGCTTTAGAGCAAACAATGAATTATTTTGTAGAAAAGATGATTCCTTGTTGTGAAGCTGTGGAAAAAGGTCATATTGCAATATTGCCAACAGCATTTTTATCTAGTGTAATTGATGATTGCATGGAAAAAGGCATTGATGTAACAAAAGGTGGAGCAAAATATAATTTATCGGGAATACAATTTATTCAAGTGGCTAATTTAGCAGATAGTTTAGCTGTGATAAAACAATTAGTATTTGATGAACAAAAAGTATCAGCAAAAGTTCTAGAAGAAGCTTTGAAAAATAATTTTGCTAATCAAGAAATTCTTCGTCAAAAATTATTAAATCATGTACCTAAATACGGCAATGATATTGCTTGGGTAGATGAATTAGGCGTTAAATGGGCTAGAAAATTCAGAGCAAAACTTAGAGAATTTATAAATTATCGAGGTGGAGCTTATCATATGGGCATGTATACAGTTAGTGCTCATGTACCTATGGGTGAAAATTTAGGAGCTAGTGCAGATGGTCGTTTATCACAAACTCCATTAGCTGATGGTGGCATGTCTGCTGTATATGGTAGAGATTTAAATGGTCCAACAGCAGTACTGAAATCTGTTTCCCGTTTAGATAATAATTTGACGACAAATGGCGGATTATTGAATATGAAGTTTTTGCCAGAATTTTTCCAAACACAGACAGGTATAGATAAATTTGCTAATTTTTTAAGAACTTTTGTCGATTTAGAAATACCGCATATTCAATTTAATGTAGTGTGTAGAGAAGATTTGCTAAAAGCTCAAAAAAATCCAGAACAATATAGTTCACTCACTGTTAGAGTGGCAGGTTATACAGCGTATTTTACAGAGCTTGCAGGGGAGCTACAAAATGAAATCATTGCCAGAACAACATATGATAATGTCTGAAGATAAAGGCTTAGTTTTTGATGTTAAGCGTTTTGCTGTGCATGATGGGGCAGGAATTCGTACAACTGTATTTTTGAAGGGCTGCCCCCTTCGTTGTAAATGGTGTCAAAATCCAGAAGGATTGGATTATAAACAGCAGATATTATATTTAGAAAATAAATGTATAAAGTGTAAGACTTGTGAGCATATTGCCGAAAATGATGCGATAAAATTTGTAGATGATAAGATGAATTTAAATCGTCAGCAAGATAGTAATTGGTTACAGGTAATAGAAGAATGTCCAACAAGAGCCTTGCAATTTGATAGTAAATACTATAATTTACCAGAAATTATGCAAGAAATAACGAAAGATGAAGCTTTTTTTAAATATGGTGGAGGCGTTACGCTTTCTGGAGGAGAGCCATTATTCCAACATGAATTTGCCTTAGCTATATTGAAAGCATGTAAACAAAAGAATTTGCATACAGCGATAGAAACATCATTATTTGTCAAACGAGAAGTTTTAGCCAAAATATTGCCATATGTTGATGAGTTTTATACTGATTTAAAAATTTTTGATAATGATTGGCATAAAAAATGCACGAATGTAGATAATCAAGTAATAAAAGATAATTTAAAGTTTTTATTGCAAACTGATAAAAAAGATTGTGTGATTGTAAGAACACCGCTTATTCCAACATTGACGGCTACAAAAGAAAATATTGGGCAAATCAGTAGATTTATTAGTAGTTGTTATGATAAAGTAAAGTATGAATTATTAAATTATAATCCATTAGCAAAAGCTAAATATAGTTATTTAGATAAAAAATATTATTTTACAGAAAATCCTAAATTGTATAGCAATGCACAATTGCAATTTTTTTATGATATTGCTAAACAAAATGGAATAAAAAATTTAATTATTGAATAGGAGCGATAATAATGAAAATTTTAGTTGACCATGCTGACATTAATGCCATTAAAAAAATGTATGAATATTATCCTGTAGATGGTGTTACAACAAATCCTTCAATTTTGAAAAAAGCAGGAAGAAATCCTTTTGATGTTTTAAGTGAAATCAGAGCTTTTATCGGCAGTGAAGCTGAACTTCATGCACAAATTATCTCTAAAGATGCACAAGGTATGATCAAAGAAGCTTATAAAATGCGTGAAGTATTAGGTGAAAATACTTTTATTAAAATTCCTGTAATTCCAGAAGGATTAAAAGCAATCAAAGCTTTAGCTAAAGAAGGCGTAAATATCACAGGTACTGCAATTTACAATCAGATGCAAGGCTTTTTAGCAGGTAAAGCAGGGGCAAAATATGTAGCACCATATGTAAATCGTATTGATAATTTAGGTGCAAATGGTATTCAAGTAGCAAAAGATATTCATGATATGTTGAAAAATGCAGGTCTTGAAACTGAAATTTTAGCTGCAAGTTTTAAAAATTCCCAACAAGTATTGGAACTTGCTAAATATGGTGTAGGTGCAAGCACAATTGCTCCAGATGTAATTGAAAATCTCATCAAAGTTGATGCTGCAAGATGTGCAGTTGATGTATTTGTAAAAGACTTTGAAGCTCTTTGTGGCGAAAATAAAACTATGAATAATCTTTAATAAAAGAAGAAAAGATTTCTTGAATTTTCAAGAAATCTTTTTTGTTAAGAAGATATTTTTTAGAATGACAAGTGCAAGTATGTATTTTTTTTTAGAAAAATGCTAGAATAATTTTATTATAAAGATAAAGAGGTGCTTTGATATGAAAATTGGAATTATTAGCGATACACATGGTTGTCATGAAAGATTTTCACTTGCTTTTGATAAATATTTTAAAGATGCAGATATGATTATTCATGCAGGAGATGTTTTATATCATGGACCAAGAAATCCTATGCTTTCCGATTATAATCCTGCCAAACTTGCAGAAAAATTAAATGCTTGTAGTATGCCTGTGGTTATCTGCCGTGGTAATTGTGATAGTGAAGTTGATACTTTAGTATTAGATATGCCAATTCAAGCACCATATACTTATGTAGTAGCAGAAGGCTTAAAGATAGTTACTACTCATGGTCATTATGTAGAAACAGATGAAGCAAAAGATAAAATGGCTAAAGCTTTAAAAGCAGATATTTTCATTTCTGGTCATGTGCATATTAATGTTTTAGAAAAAAGAGGAAATACAGTATTTTTAAATCCGGGTTCTCCATCACTTAGTAAACGTGAAGATAATAGAGCAACTGTAGCTGTATTAGAGGATAAAACTATTAAAATTATCGATATAGATACAGATGAAGTGATAATGACTTTGACATTATGATAAGAATTGCTATAATAAGTGAGGATACAAATGAAATCAGTTGTATCCTCTATTATTTTGTATAGGTAATTAGTATTTTTAGAAGAAAAGAAGAAATGGTAGGTAATTATGTTCAATATTAGAGAGCATCGAACACTGCGTCGGTTAGATTTGCCTTTGACTTTAGCAGTCATTGGAATTTTAATAGTAGGTCTTATTACAATAGCTAGTGCAACTCATGTAAATACACCTAGCGATGATAGATATTGGTATTTACAAAGACAGGGCATGTTTGCAGTTGGTGGATTGATTTGGGCTTTTATGATAACGAATTTTTTCGATTATCGAGCTTTGAAAAATTGGGGTAATAAGATATATATTTTCAATTTAATCATGTTACTTGCTGTTATGTTTTTCGGTCATGCAGCATTGGGGGCACAGCGTTGGATACAGATAGGACCTATCAGTATACAGCCATCAGAGTTTTCTAAAGTAATTATGATTATCGCTTTGGCGACATTATTAGAAAGTCGAATTGGACATCTAAGCAAATGGAGAGAAGTAATACCAGTTGCTTTATTTGTTTTAGTGCCGTTCTTATTAGTAGCAAAACAGCCGGACTTAGGTACTGGTTTAGTATTTTTAGCTATTTTCTTGGGTATGATTTTCGTCGCAGGTATTAGTTTAAAAATATTAGGTATTGTATTTGGTGCATTTTTGGCGATGTTGCCGATAATATGGCAATTTTTACATGATTATCAAAAAATGCGTATCATGGTATTTATTGACCCAAACGTTGACCCATTAGGCTCAGGATATCATATCATACAATCGAAAATAGCCATTGGCTCGGGAATGCTTTTTGGTAAAGGTCTTTTTGGTGGTACACAAAGTCAATTAAACTTCTTACCAGAAAATCATACGGACTTTATTTTCGCCGTTGTTGGTGAAGAATTTGGTTTTATTGGTGCAGCATTTTTATTATGTCTGTATTTAATCGTATTGTGGCGTGGTGTTAAAATAGCGCGAGAATGTAAAGACGCTTTTGGTATGTTATTAGCTTCAGGAATTACCTCTATGTTAGCTTTCCATTTATTAGTAAATGTAGGTATGACAATGGGGGTTATGCCAGTAACAGGTATACCACTTCCTCTTATGAGTTATGGTGTAAGTTCATTGTTGACGAATGTAACATGTTTAGGCTTATTGATGAATATTCATATGAAGCAACAAAGTTTACACTTTTAATTTTTAGTCGAAAAATTAATTTTCATTATTCGTTTTAAAATAATATGGAGATGTAGTGAAATCTTTTCCATATGGTTTAAACGGATTAAAGCATAAATTATATAATTCAGTAGCGTAAGTATCTATAGCTAACATTTCTTCAAACGTTGTCAATTTTTGTTGGCAACGTTTTTTGCTGTCTAAATATGATGTTGTTTTAGTTATAATAGGAATAGAAGCATTTTTTTTTATTTGTTTAAGTAATTCTGTACCCTTATCATTAAAAGCTAAAACACGGGCATATAAAGCGCCTGTATAATCAAATCTTTGTATAAGGTCTTTAGTTATATTTAGTAGTAAATATAATGTTAAACGTTGTAAATTTGTCAAAGGATATCTTTTTGATTTTAATTTTTGAAAGAAATCTTGCAAATTGATAGCTTCATTGGCAGTTTTTAACAATTTATATTCTAATCCTTCGCGAATACCATAAATTTTTGTTAATTCATCAAGTTTAGCTAGTCGTAATTTACTGATTAAATTAGTAAACAGATAATCTAAATGAGGTAAATCTTTTGTTTGATGAATTTCTTGCAAAAGAAAATAAGTTTCATCTGGTACAACTTGTTTAAGCTTGGAAAAGTTGCTATTATTTGTATATAAAGAATGGCGAATGGCTGTACCACTAGCAAAATTTTCTTGATAATTCAAGTCATTATGTTCTGCTTTCATGCGTTGAATAATATTTACGGTTAAAGGCTTTTCTAAATTTAAATTAGCTTTTAGATATTCAATGCCTAAAATAGTATTAGGTGCTTTTAAAATATCTTCAGAAATATTGGTGAGATTACTTAAAACTTCACTAGTTACAGCAGCATATGATTGACCATCAGCAAGTTTATTTTTTAACATTTGTTGAAATTTTTCACTTTGAGAAGTTTGAGCAATAAATGTTAACTCTTTTTCATTAGTGTATTCGCTACCAAAACAAATAGTATCTACACAGTGTAATTTATGCAGTAAGTCAATGCCACCTTTGGCAAAATATTGGGCGCTACGAACCGCAAATACAAAAGGAAGTTCAATGACTAAATCAATGCCATTAGCTACAGCAAGTTTAGCTCTTTGCCATTTATCAACTAAGGCAATTTCTCCACGTTGCGTGAAATTACCACTCATAACAGCGATGAAATAGCTGTCAGGAAAATTTTCTTTATGTTTTTGAATGAGATATTTATGACCATTATGAAATGGATTATATTCACTAATAATTCCAGTTATTGACATTTTTAATTCACTTTCTTTGATTTTTATTTTATAATTTTTTTAGCGATAAAAAATATTTTAGCATAGAAGTAAAATTTTTCCTAAAAATTTTACTTGGATTGTTTGACAAAATATATAGCTACGGCTATAATGAATTGAGGTTGATTGCAATGATGAAAATAAATGTATCGGAAATAGCTGAACAAATTGGTCATGAAAAGGCTTTTAGTTTTGATGCAAAACCCGAAGACATTGGGCCACTTTTAGATGATTGTAAATTAGAAGGTCCCATCATGGTCAAAGGAACCGCAACTAATACTGGTACTTGTTTTCGCTTAGAGGGAAAGATTTTTTGCACTATTTCAGAGATTTGTGATAGATGTTTAGAATATTTCCAGACAAAAAGTGAATATTCTTTTGCGGAAGAATATACAAGAGATGAAGAATTTGCAAAAATTAAAGAGATAAATCATTTTGACGGCGATATTATTAATATCGGCGATTTAGTGCGTGATATTATAATTTCTGCTCAGCCGACAAAACATTTATGTTCCAAATATTGCAAAGGATTATGTAGTGTATGCGGTGCTAATTTGAATAAAACCGAATGCGGTTGCAATAGGGAAAGTATTGACCCAAGACTTGCAGCTTTGCAGGATTTATTGAAAAAATAGGTAAAAGCAATTTAGCTTGAAGAACCTTTAGTTATTTAAGGAGGTGTGTAGTAAATGGCAGTACCTAAGCGTAAAATGTCAAAAGCTCGTCGTGACAGACGTCGTGCTAACTGGAAATTAGAAGCTCCTGGTTATGTTGCATGCCCTCAGTGTCATGAACCAAAAATGCCTCATCATGTTTGCACTGAATGTGGTTATTATGATGGTAAAGAAGTTATCGCTTCTGCAGAATAATTTTCTGGAGCGAATTAGTATGCTCCCTTTATAGATATAGTGATATTAAATTTCTCTATCTATAAAGGGAGCATATTTTATTTTATAGTAAAAATAAATGTATTTTTGAGTTGGATTTTATCTTGTATAGTCAATTAGTTAAGGGAAATTATACTTGCCAATTAGAAAAAAAGTTTGTATAATAACCAATTGTAACTGATTATATTATCTGGTACTAAAAGTTGGTGTGAAGGATGACACGTGAAAAAAAGCGAATAAGACAAAGTCTATTAATAGATTATGTGAAATCCAAACCCTTCTTTACGGATGAGGAATTGGCAAAACTTTTGAATGTTAGTATACAGACTATTAGGTTAGACCGTTTAGAGCTAGGTATACCAGAGCTTAGAGAGCGAGTAAAACAATTAGCTGAAGCTACGCAGAAAAAAGTTAAATCTATTAGTAGTAGTGAAGTTTCTGGGGAACTATTAGAATTAGAATTGGGAAAATCAGGCATTTCGCTAATGAATATCACTGAAGATATGGTTTTTGAAAAAACTAAAATAGCAAAAGGTGCATATATGTTTGCACAGGCAAATTCATTAGCATTAGCATTGATTGATGCTCCCATGGCGGTAACAGGTGTTGCTAATATAAAATATAAAGCTCCAGTTCGTGTTGGCGATAAATTAATCGCTAAAGCAGAGTTAAAACACAAACGAGGAAATAAATTCTTTGTTTGGGTGAAAATTAAAAATGTTACAGAAGAAGTTTTTAGAGCAAAATTTATTCTTGTTTCATTAGAAGATAATGGAGGATCCGAGGTATGAAAATTGCAGTAGATGCTATGGGCGGAGATTTTGCACCTAAAGAAATTGTAGCAGGTGCAATACTTGCAGCTAAACGCTATGATTGTGAAATTGTACTAGTCGGTGATCAAACTCAAATTCAAAAAGAGTTAGATAAAAATTATCCAGAATGGAGAAAAAGTACCATCTCCATTCATCATGCTAGTGATGTAGTGGGCATGGGTGAACACCCTGGAGTAGCAGTGCGTAGAAAAAAAGATTCTTCTATCGTTGTAGCTACTCGTTTAGTAAAAGAAGGCAAATGTGATGCTGTATTATCTGCAGGCAATACAGGTGCAGCAGCAGCATCAGCGTTATTTATTTTAGGCAGAATAAAGGGAATTGATAGACCTTCAATTGCTACACCTATACCTACAGGAAAAGGTAGCGTTACTTTATTGTTAGATTCAGGTGCAAATGTAGATTGTAAACCAAAGCATCTTTGCCAAAGTGCATTGATGGGGTCAATCTATGCCAAATGTATGCTAGGATTAGAAAATCCAGCTGTAGGTTTATTAAATATTGGTGAAGAAGCAACTAAAGGCAATGAACAGGCTCAAGCGACATATCCTATGTTAAAAAGCATGAAAACTATTAATTTCAAAGGAAATGCTGAAGGTCGAGATGTACCAACAGGTCAATTTGACGTGGTAGTTTGCGATGGATTTGTAGGAAATGTTGTTTTAAAATTTGCTGAAGGTTTAGCAAAAACTTTAGTTAGTTTAGCTAAAGAAGCCATAAATAAGGGTGGTATATTAGCTAAATTAGGAGCATTAATGTTAATGCCTGCCTTAAAAAAATTAGGAAAAGATATAGATGTTTCTGAATATGGTGGAGCTCCTTTACTAGGAGTAAATGGTTGTTGTATAATATCTCATGGTAGTTCTAATGCAAAAGCTATTTGTAGCGCTATTAGACAGGCCAGTGAATTTGTACAAAAAGATGTAATAACTCAAATTCGAGACAATATAGACAAGGAGGAGATTTGGAGCCATGACACTGAAGTTAAATAGTGTAGGCATTATTGGAATAGGATATCATGTTCCAGAAAAAATCCTCACTAATGCAGATATTGAAAAATTAGTAGATACTAATGACGAATGGATAACAGAACGTACAGGTATCAAAGAAAGACGTATTTCTGCAAAAGATGAGCCAACATCAGAATTAGCGTATAAAGCTGCTATTAAAGCTTTAGAAGATGCGAAAGTATCTGCTGAAGAATTAGATATGATAATAGTAGCGACAATTTCTGCCGATTGTAATACCCCATCAACAGCATGTATTTTGCAAGAAAAATTGGGAGCTAAAAATGCAGCAGCTTTTGATTTATCTGCGGCATGTTCTGGTTTTGTTTATGGGTCTGCAATTGCAACACAGTTTATTGAAACTGGCGTTTACAAAAAAGTATTAGTTGTAGGTGCTGAAACATTATCTAAATTTGTAAATTGGCACGACAGAAATACTTGTATCATCTTTGCCGATGGAGCAGGTGCTGCTGTATATGGTGAAGTTGAACAAGGCTATGGTATGTTATCTTTTGATTTAGGTGCTGATGGAAGTGGAGCTACCACTATTGAAATTCCAGGTGGGGGAAGTAAACATCCAGCAGACCAAGAATCTATAGATAATCATATGCATTGCTTGCATATGAACGGAAAAGAAACATTCCGCTTTGCTGTAAAAGCTATGGGTTCTACAGTAATGAAATCTTTAGAACGTGCTGGATTGCAAAAAGAAGATATTGATTATTTAATTCCGCATCAGGCAAATATTCGTATTATTGAATCTGCAGCAAAACGTTTGCATTTACCAATGGATAAAGTATTTGTAAATATAGAAAAATATGGTAATGCATCAGCGGCATCTATTCCAATTGCAATGGCTGAAGCTTATCAATCTGGAAAATTGAAAAAAGGCGAAATCATAGCTCTTTCTGGTTTTGGTGCAGGTCTTACATGGGCATCTTGCATTATGAAATGGGCTAAGGAGGACTAAACAATGTTCGAAAATAATCCTATCTGTAAATTATTAAATATTAAATATCCAATTTTTCAAGGTGGTATGGCTTGGCTTGGTACAGCTGAATTAGCAGCTGCAGTATCTAATGCTGGTGGTCTTGGAATAATTGGTGCTGGACATATGCCTCCTGATCTTTTAAGAGCTGAAATTCAAAAAGTAAAACAATGGACAGATAAACCATTTGGTGTAAATATTATGCTTATGTCTCCATTTGTTAAAGAAGTTATTCAAGTAGTGCTTGATGAACGTGTACCAGTTGTAACAACAGGGGCAGGAAATCCTGGTGAATATATACCTGCATTTAAAGAAATTGGTACTAAAGTAATACCAGTTGTTGCATCAGTCGCACTTGCAAAACGTTTAGCTCGTACTGGTGTTGATGCACTTATTGCCGAAGGAACAGAAAGTGGCGGACATGTAGGAGAAATCACTACAATGACACTCGTACCTCAAGTTGTGGATGCAGTAGATATCCCAGTTATTGCAGCTGGTGGTATAGCTGACGCTCGTGGCATGATGGCAGCATTTGCTCTTGGTGCTCAGGGCGTACAAATGGGTTCAAGATTTGTAGTTTCTAGTGAATGTATCGCTCACGAAAATTATAAAAAATTAGTTTTACGTGCAAAAGACCGTTCTACTGTTGTAACAGGTCGTTCTACAGGGCACCCTGTACGCGTTATAGCTAATAAATTAACTCGTAAATTTGATGAATTAGAAAAAGCAAATGCACCAGTTGAAGAAATTGAAAAATTAGGTGCAGGTGGATTAAATCTTGCAGCAAGAAAAGGCGATGTAGAAATGGGTTCTGTAATGATTGGACAGATTGCAGGTATGTTAAACGAAATAAAACCTGTTCAAGAAATTATAGATGATATCGTAAATAATCTTGCTAAAGTGATGGAAAGCACACAAAACATTTGCAAATAAATAATAAATTTATAAAAATAATGGCGAAAGGGTGATTACTAAATGAGTAAACTCGCATTTTTATTTCCAGGACAAGGTTCTCAAGTAGTGGGAATGGGTAAAGATTTTTATGACAAATATGATATTGCGAAAAAGTTATTTAAAGAAGCTGATGAAGCACTTGGTTACTCCATCATGGACATGTGCTTTAACGGACCAGCAGAAGATTTAAAACTTACAGCAAATACTCAACCTGCTATTTTGACTATGAGCGTTATTTGTAACGAATTATTAAAAGAAAACGGAATTGCTCCAGAAATCGTAGGCGGTCATAGTTTAGGTGAATACTCTGCACTTGTAGCAGCAGGCTCTTTAAAATTTGTAGATGCAGTATATCTCGTTCATAAACGTGGTATGTATATGCAAGAAGCTGTTCCTGTTGGTGAAGGCGGAATGGCAGCTGTAATTGGTCTTGATCGTGATAAAATTGTAGAAATCTGTGAAGAAGTAAGTGCAAGCACTGCTTTAGTACAGGCTGTAAACTTCAACTGCCCAGGTCAGATTGTAATTGCAGGTACTGCTAAAGGTGTAGAAAAAGCTAGTGAAGAAATGACAAAAGCTGGTGCAAAAAAATGTGTTATTTTACCAGTTAGTGCACCATTCCATAGTAAATTAATGGAACCTGCAGCTGAAAAACTTGCTGTAGAACTTGATAAAGTTGTTGTATCTGATGCTACTATTCCAGTAGTAACAAATGTTACAGCTGAAGCTTTAACAAAAGCAGAAGATATCAAAGTAAGTCTTGTAAAACAAGCTGCAAGCCCTGTAAAATGGGAAGATTGTATCGCAACAATGAAAGATTTTGGTGCTGATACTTATGTTGAAGTAGGTCCAGGTAAAGTTTTATGTGGATTTAATAAACGTATTGACCGTAAATTGAAATCTTTAAACGTAGAAAATATAGAATCTCTTGAAAAAACTCTTGACTATTTCAAGGAGGTTCGATAATATGCTTTTAGATGGTAAGGTTGCGTTAGTAACAGGAGCATCTCGTGGAATTGGTCGTGCAGTTGCTATTGAACTTGCAAAAGAAGGTGCTACTGTAGCTATCAATTATGCAGGAAATGTGGTTGCTGCTGAAGAAGTAAAGAATATAATTACTGATATGGGCGGCAAAGCTATGATTGTTCAAGCTGACGTTAGTGATGAACAGGCTGCTAGTGAAATGGTAGAAAAAGTAATAGCTGAATTTGGACAGATTGATATTTTAGTAAATAATGCGGGTATAACTCGTGATGGTTTATTCATTCGTATGAAATCTCAGGATTGGAATGCTGTTATTAATACAAATTTAACAGGTATTTTTAACTGTACAAAAGTAGCGGCAAAATATATGATGAAAAAACGTTCTGGAAAAATTATCAATATGACTTCTGTTTCTGGTATAATGGGAAATATAGGTCAGACAAATTATTCTGCAGCTAAAGCTGGTGTAATTGGTTTTACAAAATCTTTAGCTCGTGAAATGGCTAGTCGTGGTATTACCGTTAACGCTGTAGCTCCTGGTTTTATTGCTACTGATATGACAGCAGCTATGCCAGAAAAAGCACAGGCTCAAGTAGTGGGCTCTATTCCACTTGGCAAAATGGGTCAGCCAGAAGATATTGCAAATGCAGTAGTATTTTTGGCATCTGATAAGGCTTCATATATTACAGGACAGGTTGTCAATGTAGATGGCGGTATGGTAATGTAATAATGAATAAATAAATAAATAAAAGGTTATTCTGAGGAGGAGGTGACGAGGAATGGCTACTTTTGATAAAGTAAGAGATATCGTTGTTGATCAGTTAGGCGTTGAAGCTGATGAAGTTAATATCGATTCTACTTTCATCGACGATTTAGGTGCAGATTCTCTTGACATTGTTGAATTAATCATGGCTTTCGAAGAAGAATTCGGTATTGAAATTCCTGACGAAGCTGCTGAAAAAATTAAAACAGTTCAGGATGTTGTATCCTATATAGACCAAAATAAATAATTTTAGCGTTTCCTTAGAAAAGTCCCGTGGTTACTCCACGGGACTTTCTAAAGATAATAGAAGAAAAGCGGATTGGAGGAGTTATTTTTGAAACTTCCTGAATTAAAAATTGGCAATAAAATTGCAAAAGTACCTATTATTCAGGGGGGCATGGCTGTTAGATTATCAACGGCAAGAATTGCAGCTGCTGTTGCTAATGAAGGCGGCATTGGTTTGATTGCTGCATCTGGTATGCCTACTGATGAATTAAGGTATGAAATTCGCTTGGCGCGATCTTTAACGTCTGGAATTATTGGTATTAACATCATGGTTGCAGCTAGAGGTTTTAGTGAAATTGTAAAAACTGCTATCGAAGAAGGTATTGACCTTGTAGTAGCTGGTGCAGGATTTTCCCGCGATATGTTTGGTCTTGGACAAGAATCTGGTACACCAATCGTACCGATTGTTTCATCTGTTAAATTAGCGAAAATATCCCAACGTCTTGGCGCTGCTGCTATTGTGGTTGAAGGAAAAGAAGCTGGCGGACATTTAGGAACTAGTACATCTATACGTGAATTAATTCCTGATATCGCAAAAGCTGTGGATATTCCTGTTGTTGCAGCAGGCGGAGTGCTTTCCGGTCAAGACATTGTTGATCTTATAAAGATGGGCGCAAGTGGTGTACAAATGGGTTCACGCTTTGCTGCCAGTGAAGAATCCAATGCAGCTCCGGCTTTAAAAAGATTTTATTTAAAATCTAAACCGGACGACATTGTAGTTATACACAGCCCAGTAGGTCTTCCAGGACGTGCTGTAAGAAATCCATTTGCAGATAAAATAATGGTAGGCCCAGTTCCTCCAAAAGGATGTAAAGCATGTTTAAAGAGCTGTAAACATAATTTCTGTATAATTGATTCATTGATTCGTGCAGAACAGGGAGACGTAGAAAATGGTCTGGTATTTACAGGCGAATATATACACAGAATCAAAGAAATATTGCCAGTTAGAGAGATAATTTCTAGAATAAAATCGGAAGTTGCGGCAATAGATTAAATGAGAGGTGTTTGTTTTGACAAATAGAGTAGTTATTACTGGTTTAGGAGCAATTTCCCCTATTGGTATTGGTAAAGATGCTTTTTGGCAAGGTCTTCTTGCAGGTAAAAGCGGTATAGATAAAATTACACATTTTGACGCTAGTGATTTTAAAGCTCAGATTGCAGCAGAAGTAAAAGATTTTAATGCTGCTGATTTTATCGATAGAAAAGAAGCAAAACGCATGGATAGATATACTCAATTTGCTATTGCAGCAACTAAACTTGCGTTTGAAGATGCAAATATGGATTTATCTAAAGAAGATAAAGAACGTATTGGCGTATTTATTGGTAGTGGTATTGGTGGTATTGAAACATTACATGATCAATACAATACTATATTCACTAAGGGTCCAGGTCGTGTAAGTCCTTTCTGTGTGCCTATGATGATTAGCAATATGGCAGCAGGCATGACTTCTATTACATTTGGTCTTCAAGGCCCTAGCGTTTGCCCTGTAACAGCTTGTGCAACTGGTACAAATGCTATTGGTGATGCTATGCGTGTTATTCAGCGCGGTGAAGCAGATGTAATGGTTGCTGGTGGTACAGAAGCTTGTATTTCTCCACTTCCAGTAGCAGGTTTTGCTTCTATGAAAGCTCTTTGCACAGATATGAACGACAATCCACAAAAAGCTTCTCGTCCATTTGATAAAAACCGTAGTGGTTTTATCATGGGTGAAGGTGCTGGTATTGTTATTTTAGAAAGCTATGAACATGCAGTAGCTCGTGGTGCTGAAATTTATGCTGAGCTCGCAGGTTATGCTTCAACTTCTGATGCTTATCATATGACTAGCCCAGATCCAGAAGCAAAACAGTCTGCTCGTTGTTTCACAAATGTAGTAAAAGATGCAGGTCTTGAATTAACAGATATTGATTATATCAATGCTCATGGTACATCTACTCCATTGAATGAAAGAACTGAAACAGCAGCTATTAAACGTGCTTTTGGTGCTCATGCGTATAAATTATCTATCAGCTCTATTAAATCCATGATAGGACACCTTCTCGGTGCTGCTGGTGGTATTGAATGTATCGCTACAGCTTTAGCTGTTAAAAATGATATTATGCCTGCTACAATCAACTATGAAACTCCAGATGAAGAATTAGATTTGGATTATGTACCAAATGTTGCTAGAGAAAAAGTTATCAATGCAGCTATTTCTGATTCTTTAGGTTTTGGCGGTCATAATGCAGCTATTTTATTGAAAAAACTTAAGTAAATCAGGTTTTATAAATGAATTTATCAGAAAAACGCAAACAAAAATTAGGGGAATTAGTCGTTAGATTAGGTGTTAAGTTTAATGATTTAAATTTATTAAATCAAGCTTTGACACATACCTCGTATGCTAATGAGGCTAAAGACCATAGTCTTCATAATGAGCGTTTGGAGTTTTTAGGTGATGCTGTTTTAGAATTAGCTTCTAGCACATATTTATTTAAAACTTTTACGCAAATGCCTGAAGGTGAAATGACAAAAGCTCGTGCCTCTGTTGTTTGTGAGACAAGTTTAGCGAAACTTGCTATGAATTTAAATGTTGGGCAATATTTGTTATTGGGTAAAGGCGAACGCTTAACTGGTGGAGAACATAGACCATCAATTTTAGCAGATGCTTTTGAGTCAATTATTGGAGCTATTTATTTAGACCAAGGTTGGCAGACTGCCTACGAATATGTGCTTGATAAATTAAATGAAGAATTTATTGCTGTAAAATATGGATATAATTTAAAAGATTATAAGACTATTTTGCAAGAAGTAGTGCAGGCAAAAGGACAACATGTTGAGTACAAATTATTGGCAGAAACAGGTCCAGACCATGCAAAAACTTTTGAATTTGCTGTAGTTGTTGATAAAAAAATTGATGGCAAAGGAAAAGGCACTACTAAAAAAGAAGCTGAACAACATGCAGCTTATGAAGCATTAAAAAAATATGGTATAGAGAAATAAAAAAAGGTTAAGACAGATGATGAGACATACTCATTTGTCTTAACCTTTTTTATTTGATGGTAAATATTTTATTTTGAAGAAGATGAAAAATTTTTTTCAATTTTAGATAATAATAAAATATTTTCTTCTTTAGTTAAGCTTTTTTCTACATCAGAAATTACAGAAATATCTACTTCATTTAAAGTATCAATAAGCTCGATACCTTTATTTGTTGTAGATAAAAAAACGCTCTTTTATCGTTAGGATTGGGAGCTCTTTTAATTAAAGATTTTTGTTCTAATTTGTCGACAAGAACTTTTACATTATTAGGGTCTTTTTGGATAATATCAGCTAATTTTTTTTGAGATATATTTTTATTAATGTGAATTTGATTTAATACTACCCATTGCTCTGGAGTAATATTATATGGGGAAAATTTATGTGTCAAATTTTGATGAATTTTTCTAGCTATGGTACAAATTATATATCCTAAAGATTTTTCGAGAAACATTAAAATAACATTTCAAGTTTAAAATATATTTTATTGTAACATAAAATGTAAAGGTGAAGATAGATAAAGGAGTCTAAGATATTTAGACTCCTTTTTAATATTTAGATATTTATTTTATAGAATTAGCGATAGCTCTATCTATTTCTAAAGATAAGTTATTGAGATAATTATCAATGCCTTTTTGACCTAGATAGAATGGATTATTTTCTATGGAAGTAGAATTTACTACATTATTTAATTTAGCATAACCGTTATCAGCGAATAAATGAGCAGTAGTTTCAATAACTGCATTATTATCATGACAATATTGAGCAAAATGTTCTAGGGAAGATTTATATTGGACTTTGTTTTCCATAGATTTAGGAATACCTGTGCCACCCCATTGAGCAGCCATATAAGTTTTACCTTGAGTTTTTACAGGGAAGATAAAAGAAACACAATCAGGAGAATGACCAGGAGTGGATACGACAGTAACAGTAGTATCATCTAAGGTAATTTGTTATCTGTCTGTTAAAAATTCATCTACAGTACATTTTGGTGAACGAGAACCATTTGCTCCATCAAAAGTATTATTCATATAATAAAAATCAGTATTGCTCATAAAGATTTTAGCATTATATTTATTTTTTTAGTATTGTGCTCCACCATAGTGGTCACCGTGCCCATGAGATATTAAGATATCATCAATGATTAATTGGGCGTCGTTATTATCCCATATTGAATCTATGAGTATGATTCCATCAGAAGTTTGCAATGCCCAAACTACAACGCTTTTTGTGCCTATACAATAATGATTGTCAAAAACTTTTGTAGATGTTAGAGGAGTATTATCAAATAATTCACTAGGTAAATTAGGTGGTGGGGCTGTTTGCAATTTATCTTATGCATAAGCAACATTAGATAATAAAATACAACAGCAAAAGAGTGTAAATAAAATATTTTTTGCTTTGGCAATATAATACATAAAAAATCCTCCTTTATAATAGTACGTATACGTATAAAATTATATTAGTATGTATACGTATTATTAAATAAATAATAATTTTATTTATTTAATAATTTTATTGACATTATTAGTTTAAATATGATAGAATTTTAAGATGTAAGCCTTAAGAAATTAAGGTTTCCCAACCGCACAAAAAGGTTTATAAATAGTCTTTGACTAACCGTAATTGGCGAGTATTAATTAAGGTAGGTGTAATTGAATGTACGCTATTTTCCAGACAGGCGGAAAACAGTATCGTGTTTCCGAAGGTGACGTTATCACTGTTGAAAAAATCGCAGCTAATGAAGGCGATGTTGTAACTTTTGATCAGGTTTTAACTGTTGTTAATGATGCAGATGTTAAAGTTGGTACTCCAGTTGTTGAGGGTGCTAAAATCACTGCAAAAGTTGAAAAACAAGATAAAGCTAGAAAAATCTTAGTTTTCAAATACAAAGCTAAATCCAACTATCGTCGTCGTCAGGGTCATCGTCAGCCTTTCACTAAATTAACTATTGAAAAAATCGAAGCATAATGATAAAAATATCTGTAATGCGTCAAGATGATGATAAAGTCATCGGTCTTTTAGTAGAAGGACATGCAGGGGCAGGCGCATATGGTCAAGATATTGTATGTGCTGGGATTTCTGCATTGGCTCAGTCAGTTATTTTAGGTTTGGCAAAACATTTACATCGTGAAATAAATTATGATGTAAAGCCCGGATATTTAAGTGTAGCTCTGAAAGATAAAGCTGATGATTTAACAGAAGCTGTCTTTGCTGTAGCTGTACTTGGTTTTGCGGAAATAGAGAAATCTAATCCAAAAAACGTTTCTGTTCTAAATATCAGGAGGTGAATTTGAATGTTCAATTTTGATTTACAGCTTTTCGCTCATAAAAAAGGTGTTAGTAGTACTCGTAACGGTCGTGATAGCGAATCTAAACGTCTTGGCGTTAAAGAACATGCTGGTACTATCGTTACTGCAGGTAGCATTTTAGTTCGTCAGAGAGGTACTCATTTCCATCCAGGTGCTAACGTAGGCATCGGTAAAGATGATACTTTATTCGCTAAAATTGCTGGTCGTGTTGCTTTCGAACGTAAAGGTCGTTACAACCGTCAAATCAGTGTATACGCTGAATAATTAAGAAATAAAGTCGTAGCCTTTTATTATAAAGGGTTACGGCTTTTTTGTTTTTATAAGCGTACTAAAAACGTACTATTATATTCAAGTTTATATATTTTGATGTAATTGTTGTAGTTTTTCAGCTAATTCATTTTGTTTATTTGGATATAAATGAGAATAGGTTTTTAAAGTTGTTTCAATTTTTTCATGTCCTAGACGTTCAGCAATCATCAATGGCGAATAACCTTGTTCAATCAATAGTGAAGCGTGGGAATGTCTAAAATCATGAATGCGAATAGTTTTTAATCCTACTAATTTAATATAATGTTTAAGCTTATTAAATAAAACAGTTGGCGAAACTTCAAATAATAAATCATGTGATGTAATAAAATCTTTTTGAATATAATTTTTTACAATATCAACTAAAAATTTTGGTAGTGTGATAGTACGTTTACTCTTTTCAGTTTTTGGTGTGGTTATCATTGGCTTGTAGTTTTGAATATAAACCATATTTCTAGTTATGTGTAATAGATTATTTTCAAAATCAAAATCACAAGGGCGAAGGGCTAACAGCTCGCCACGTCGTATACCAGTCCAAAATAAAATATTAAATATAGTGTAATATGGTTCATCAGTATTAACTTTTTTTATAAATTGATTAAATTCGTCTAGTGTAAAAAAGTTTAGCTCTTGACCTTTTTTCGAACCTATGGGGTCGCAAAGTTTAACAGGGTTTTTCGGCAAATTATAATATCTAACTGCAAAATTAAATATACAAGATATTTGTGTATTAATGGCCCTTAAATACTGATTAGCTTTAGAATTGGTATCATCTTTAATAGTATTTTGCCATTGTCTAATATTGGTTGGTGTGATTTTATTTATGGCGGTATCTTTAAAATAAGGCAATACATATTTTTCAATGATAGTTGTTTTGGTGTATAAAGTAGATGCTTTTATTCTTGATTTACAATCATCTAAGTATATAGCTACTAGCGAGCTAAATTTCATGTCACAAGTTCCCGCCATGCGTTCCAAAAATTCACGCTCAAAGGCTTGGGCTTCTCGTTTAGTGGTAAAGCCTTCTTTCTTCTTTTTCTTGCGTGTACCAGTCCAATCAGTATAATAAAAAGTCGTGAACCATGTTCCACGTTGTTCGTTTTTGTAAACAGGCATAAAAAAATCATTCCTTTCAAGCTAAAAAATCGTATACTTAATAAGCCTACCATTTACCAGCTTTAAAAAGAATGATATAATTTAGTTGCTAGTTAAAAGATATCATTCTAGTTAATAGCTAGAACGGTAAGAAGTAGCCTCTTGTTATGTTGGTAGCATAGCGAGGGGCTATTTTTATTTAATTTTATGATGCGGTGTTTTGCCGTATCAATTTTGAAAGCCCAAAGTTGGACTATCAGAATTTTAGTATATTTAAATTTAGTGATACCCCAAAACAGGGTATCATCTACACTAAAAAGAGTAAACTTAATAAACCGCCAATACTTTATCAAATCATGACAAAATATGAGCCGTTTTAAGCCGTTTTCTTTTATTGGTGCTTATGATTGTACCTGTGGTTATATTATGACCTTCACAGTGTAATACCATAATCAATAATTCAAAATATCGCCCCAATATCTTTATTGGTGGCGGTTTTTTTATTTAACTGACCAGGTATTCATAAAATCAAATACATATTTTAATAATCAATTGCCCGAGCAAAGCAATCAATTATTTGATGCATAAATAGGTACTTGCCCGATGTATCTATTTATCTTCATATTTATCAAGTTCTAATAATACTATATTCTTTTTTCTTTTATGCAAAATTTTTAAAGTAATAGTTGTCATTTTTGAGAAAAATATAGTTGCTAAATTTTCAACATTTTTTACAACTTCAATATAAATTTCATTATTTAAATTAGTTTTTTTATTGTTTATAATGTCAAGATAATTTTGTTTTGGATATGTGAAAAAAGTTAATTTATCTAGATTAGAATTTATTTTTTCTGATGATAAATCACCATTTAAACAGTTTTCATAATCAACGCAAAAATAATATTTTTTATCATGGTTTGTAATATCTATATTAATTTTTTTTACAATATCATTTGAACATAAAAAAACATTTTTCTTAATAATATTTTTTTCTTTTAATTCTAAAATTGCATTATTAATTAGATTTATCATAAATAAATTATCTGTTTTTATAGTTCGTCCTACTAAATCATCTAATGATATATTAAGCAAATCAGCAATTTTAATTAACATTTCTAATTTAGGTTCTCGCTTTTGATTTTCATATGCCGTGTAGGTGTTGTATGGGATATTTAAAATATCGGCAAATTCCTTGGCGGTTTTATAGCCAGCTTGTTCTCGATAATATCTAAGGTTTTTATCTAAATTCATTATATTAACCTCCTATCATAATATAATTATAATCCCTAATTTGTATTAAATCAACAGTTTTTAAGAATACAAAAAAGGGATTGACTTTAAATGATTAATGATTTATTATGATACTAAAAAGGGAGAATAAAATAAAATTATCCCGCTATTGTATTAAGGAGGTAAAGGTATATGAAATTAGATAAATACAAGCTTGAGTTAGCTATGGCAGATAAATGTTATTCAAAAACTAGGCTTGTAGCAAATGCAGGTATTTGTTATTCAAGCTTGATTAAATTACTTAATGGTAGAATGAAGTTGACACCTCAAACACTAGGGAAAATAGCTAAAACATTAGAAGTTAAGCCAGCAGATTTATTAAAAAATGAAGAATAACCGCCATAAGACAAATAAAAAACCCCATGTAACGTTTTGTTACATAGGGATAGAAAGGAGAGATATTAATGTTAAGCAAAAAATTTAAGAGCAACAAATTCTATGAAGTAACTCGTTACTGGTTTAAATATGGTAATGAAGATGATGCTTTAGAAAATACAGTAACTGTTTGGGACTCTTTTGAAAAAGCTATTGCATATATAGAAAGATATGCTACTGGCTTAAAATTCGCTTCTGCTTCTGTAGAAGAAATAGTCGTTAATAAAGAAATAACTGCTGATGATTATAAGCGTGGAGATTATGAATATGTATCTACTCAAAAAGTCTACGACGTAACTGATGATTGCGTTGAAGATTTTACAAAAGAAGAAATTTGCTACTTCAAATCTGAACAAGCTGATGAAACAGCCCAACAAGTAAATGAAGAAAAATCTAAAACTCTAAAAAGTGATATGGATAATCAAGAAAAAAATATAGCTATAAATTATGTATTCGCTGATGAAAGCCTAGCTCATTTTAAAAATAGCCTAAATAGCAATGATAACAAAAACATAGAAAAAGAGATTAGAGCTGGTTAAAAAGTATTTCATGAATAATACATTTAGAAAAGGAGAGGGCGAATAAATGGATAATTTAATTTTAGTCAATAAAGCTCATTTTGGAAAAATAATTTGTGATGTCTATTATGACAAGCAAGGAAATATATTAATGACTCGTGAGCAAATAGGCAAAGCGTTAGGGTATTCAAACCCAAATGATGCAATAAAGAAAATTCATAAAAGAAATAGGGACAGACTCGATAAGTATTCAATAATTGTGCCTTTGGAATATCCAAAAAAAGGAGGGGACAAAATGACCCCTACTGAAAATATGCAAAATACAATTTTATATACTCGTCGTGGGGTTTATGAAATATGTCGTTTCAGTAAACAGCCAAAAGCCAACGCTTTTTATGATTGGGTTTATGACCTACTAGAAGGCTTGGCAACTGGTCAAATAAAAATAGAGATAGAAAAGACAACTAAACAATGGCAAGAATTAAGAGATTTAAGCAAAGTAAAAACTAAATTTCTTAATGACACTATAAAAGAGTTTATAGAGTATGCAAAGGCTCAAGGTAGTACACACGCTCAAAACTACTACACGATATTTCATAAGCTCATAAACTCGATAACCGCCACATATGACCGAAATAATACAGACATGGAACATTTAAACAACATTCTATTTATTATCAGCATGGCGGATAAATGTATTCATGAAGGTATAGCGAGCCAAAGACCATATAAAGAAATCTATACCACTTGTCGAGATAGACTCAAAACAATGCAAATATGGGGAGTTTTATCAATAGCTAGTTAAAAGATAAGGACTAACCGCCAAAAAAGTAAAATAAAAAAGCCCCTAGATATTCTAGGAGCTATCGAAAGGAAGTTAAAAACTTTGACAAGGAGCATAAAAATGTTTTACGTTTAACCAGCTCACTTTTGAGCTCGTCCAATAGTGGCAGGCTTTTCGAGTACCTGAAATAATTATTTGTGAGAATAGAGAAAAGAGATAATTTATATGATAAAAATATTAATCTATGATACTGATAAAAAGATTGTAGCATTTGCACAAGAAGATAATGCATTAAACGCAAAAGAATTTTATACCGAATTATATGAGTTTACAAAAGAAAATAAATTAAAACTTATCAAATTAGCATTTAGTGAAGTGATAAAAATCCTAAATAAGGGAGCGATTAAATAAATGTTTTATGTACAAGACGATATTGTAATTGATATGGCGGATTTTTTCCCATTGAATAAACATTCTATTGATGATAAATTTCAAAGACTTCAACAGAGAATAGAAAGTGTTAAAAATTTTAAAGCAAAATATAATGAGATGAAAAAAAATAACCGCCAAAAATATTCATATTGACGCTGACGGGCTGTTTATTAAATTTTAGGAGTAAAGATATATATATGGATAACTTAACAACGCTTAAAATCAAAGCTACGAGTTTTGACAGGCTCATAAATGAATTAAAGAGCTTAAAAGATATGTATTTAGACTTTAGTAATAATACAGATAATATTATAACTGGCTCATCTTTTCATATTATTGTCAAAGACTTAGAAACTTTAATAGCTAAATATGAATATAAAAAAAGCCCCTCGCACTAAGACAAGGAGCATAGAAAAATTAAAAGCAAGTAAATTTTATCATGAAAGGGTTGAATTTAAAATATGGAAACTATAAAAAGTAGATTTATAACTGCTAAAGAGATTGCCGAAGATTGCAATATATCTATATCAAAAGCTTATGAACTTATTAGAGAAATGAATAAGGAAGTAGAAGCCATGGGCAAAATAACACTAAAAGGTAAGATAAATCGCCATTTTTATGAACAAAAAATAAATCCTACTGATTGATATAGCATAAAAAAATAGCCCCGTTATTGGGGCTATAAATTTATTCTGTAGTAGCTGATGAAACGCTATCGTATGAAAGGAGCTGAAATAATGGCAGGTGATGAGATACCTAATATTATAGAAAAGGCTAAAAAAGCTAATATAGATTATTTAAAGTCAACAGCTTTTATTAAATATTATTTGCCTTTCTTCAAATTAGGTTTAAATGCTGATGAACTTCATACATTAAACTTAATATTTAGTTTTGAAGCAAATAATAAAATATATATAGGTAGTTCAAAATATTTATGCGATATGTTAAATTACTCAAAACCTCGAGCTTTAAGAATTTTAAAAAGTTTAACCGATAAGGGTTATTTAAAAAAAGAAGCTAGCAACGGTCGAATTAATAGCATATATAAAATAAATCATATGTTCTTATATCAGCAAATTAAAAACAATGAAAATTATTCACAGTTAGCTGATAATAAACAGTCACAAAATGTTACGGTTAACAGTAATAAAATGTTACCGTTAAATATTTCTAACAGTAACGAAATGTTACAGATACAGTCACAAAATGTTACGGTTAACAGTAACGATTTATTACCCAATAAGAATATATATAAGAATAATAATAAGAATATATATGCTCATTCAGAAAATGAGCAGGTATATAATCATGAAGATGATAAACAAAAAGAAAATGATAGCCTATCTTCTAATACCATAAAGCAGGATACTAAGAATAAGGCTATCAAAAAACAGAATAAAGAACTAAATGAGTTGCAGGAAAAACAGTTTGATAAGTTTTGGCAAGCGTACCCGAAAAAGGTAAGCAAGAAACAAGCTCAAAAGTCATGGAAAAAAATTAATCCTTCTTTAGAGTTATTCGAGAAAATACTCAAGGCTTTAGAAATGGTCAAACAAACTGAACAATGGGAAAAAGACAATGGAAAATTTATTCCTTATCCTGCAACGTGGTTAAATCAAGAGCGGTGGACTGATGAAATAAAGATGATGCAGGATATTAAACCAGTGATTGAACCAAAATTAAAAATAAAACCAGTTTGTGAAAATATGTTGGAGAATGATTTTTAAAAAATGGCAGACGTTTTATAAATTGAAATATGTCTGACAGTTCGAGATTGAGCCACTATAAATATTTTATCATGTTTTTGATTAATGATATATGTATAAGATAAAAAAGGCTTAAAAACGATTTTAAGTAATAATAATAAAATTAAAGGTCGTGAAAAAATTGAGTGATAAGATACCATTTAATATTGAAGCTGAGCAAGCAGTATTAGGGGCGATTTTAATTGCTGATAAAAATATGAATGTTATTGATGATATAAATTTAAGAGTAGATGATTTCTACAGACCTAGTCATAAGATTATTTATAAAGCAATGTTAATGTTATTTAAAGCCAATAAACCTATAGATAATTTAATGGTTATTGAATATCTAAATAAAACGAATGAACTCGAAAAGGCTGGCGGGATTGCATGCATAACAAGTTTAGTAAACTGTGTACCTTCAGCAAGCAATATAAAATATTATGCTGATATGGTAAAAGATACCGCCATAAGAAGGAAGTATATTCAAGCGGGTGAGCAGATAAAAAACATAGCTTATAATGCTGAAAATATAGACAGTACAGTAAGTGAAGCAGAGAAATTAATATTTGATATTTCAAAAGAAAATGTCTATAAGGGCGATATTATTGAACCTACTGATTTAATGATTGAATGTATGCAAGAAATAGAATATCAATATGAACATAATAAAAATGGTGTATCGGGTATTGATACAGGTTATGTAGATTTAAATAAAATCACTGGCGGATTTCAAAATTCAGATTTTATTATCATAGGTGCAAGACCAGCAATGGGGAAAACAGCTCTTGCCTTAAGCATGGCTAGTAAGATTGCAAAGAAAAATATACCTGTAGCGGTGTTTTCTTTGGAAATGTCAAAAGCCCAACTCGGTAAAAGGCTAATTAGCGGGGCAAGTTGCGTTAATTCGCAAAAAATATCTACTGGTCGTTTAAATGAAAACGAATGGCAAAGAATTATAAAAGCTACTGATATATTATCTAAAAGACCAATCTATATTGAAGATAGTGCAGAGATTAATATTTTGCAGTTGCGAAGTAAAGCAAGGCAGTTAAAAAGACAAAAGGATATAAAACTTATTATCATAGACTATTTACAATTATTAGCATCTGAAAGAAAAAGAGATAATAAAGTTCAAGAAGTGTCTGATATATCAAGACAGTTAAAGATTTTAGCCAAAGAATTAAATATTCCGGTGATTGCCCTAGCTCAATTAAGCCGAAGCGTAGAAGCTAGACAAGATAAAAGACCTATGTTATCAGACTTAAGAGAGTCAGGCTCAATCGAACAAGATGCTGATATAGTCATGTTCTTATATCGTGATGAATATTATAATGCTAATACAAATAATAAAAATTTAGCTGAATTGATAATATCTAAACATAGAAACGGCTCAACGGGCAAAGTAAATTTATATTATCATCATGATTATTGTTTTTTTGATGATTGTATTATGGATATTTAAAAATTGGCATAATATCACTAATAAAATAAGATTAGAGGGTTTATATAAATGACTGATGTAATAATTTTTCACACTGATGAACAAGGTAATAAAACAGCTTGTATAATGTCAAATAGTAATACAGCTTTTGATGATTTATTTGAATTTATAAAAGATGATAATTTTAAAATGATTAAAACCAAATTGAATGAAAAAGCATATAAAGCGTTTATTAGCCAACATTGTGAAAATTAGTTGATGAGGATATAAAAATGATAAATGTAGCAATTTTTAACGATAACGGAAAAGAAAAAGAATTAATTTTATTAGGTGTAAAAGGTAGAAATGTATTTGATGATATAGAACAATTTAAAAATCAAAATTATAAAGTCAAAATTAGTACAGTAAGTAAAGAGTCTTTAAAAGCATTTCTAAAAGCAAATATATAATATAAAACGAAGGGCATTAGCTCGCTATATATGGCGGTGCTAGTGCCTTTTTATTTGTCTATGTATAATAATATTGAGGTGATTTTTATGACTAATATAGACCAGCTAGATAAAATCTTACAGAGTCTTAATACAGAATTACAAAAGAACAAGGAAATAGAAGATTTAAAACAAATAGATGATAAATTTATGGAAAATGTTATATTAGATTTAAATAGTGAATTAAGTAAAATGTAGGGCTTTTATTAATCTTAAAGATAGGAGCGTTTATAATGAATATAGCTAAAAAATATCTTGAACAGGCATATATTGGATATCATAGAATAATATGTTATGACTTAATGATAAAGGGCATACAAGAGGATTTATCTAAGTTTAACAATGATAAAATTATTATACCTAGATTAAAAGCTGAACTAATAAGCTATGAAAAACAAAGAAGATATTGGCTAAATAAAAGAATAGAATTAAAACAGTTTATTATAAATTTAAATATTAAAGATAAAATAAAACAAGTTCTAATACTTAGATTTATTGAGTTAAAGAAAAGACGTGAAATAAGTGATATATTACATTATTCATTATCATATATTGATAGATTATTAAAACGAGGCTTATTTTTTATTGATGAAAAACTAAAATCTAGTAGTCAAAAAGTAGTCATTTAGTTGTCAGTTTTAACAATAAAAGGTTGCAAAAAGGTTACAACTAAAACTATTGAAAATAAGACGTTTTTTATAATTTGATAGCCTAGAAAAACCTAGAATAATGAACATATAAACGAGCTTATTGGTGGTCAAAGAATGATACTAAAACCATACTAAAAACCAGTTGAAACAAAACGAAAAATGCACCCTAGAAATGCACCCTAAACAAAACGAAAAAGGTTCAAAAAAGGTACTGAAACAAAACAACCTAAAACGAATATAAAACCGCCATAAGTCTTGATAGTAAAAGCTTTATACGTATTGGAAAAGGTTCAAAAATCATATAAAAAGGTTCAAAAAAATGATACGAAACAAAACGAAAATTGAACCTTTTTTCAACTAAAATCTGACCTTTCGGACTCCCTAAAAAGGTATATAAAAAAATCTGCTGGCGGTTCATCAGCGTGAGTCTATTTTATAGATATTACAAAAGTCAGTAATTTTATAAAATGGTCATGAGGAATATTATAAAAATAGGTGATTTTGTAATAACTAAAAATACCGCCAAAGATGATGACTATTTCTGTGAAATAAAAAAAGCTGGTGCAGTCATTTAAAACTACATCAGCTTTTAAGATAATGAGATTATTTATAGTATATATCGTATCATTTTAACTTTGGTATTAATCAATGAAAAATTTAAATTAATGGTGTATCAATATTACTATGTTAATTGATGATGCACATATTTTACCAGTTAAATTTTTATAAAATCTTAATAACTACTGTGATTATTAGCTTTATAGATTTATAACCAATATTTGCTATTTGCTGGTAAATCTTTTTAAAGTCTTGCAATATTAATAGTTTATAACTATAATGTAATTAATAAATCCTAATAACATTAGGGATAAATATCAACAGATGCTGTACGAAAACTTTCGGTCTACCGTATAATATTTAATAGTTAAATAGGATAAATATCAACAGAGGCTGTACGAATACTCCTCCAACATTACATTTAATATTAACATGTACAGATAAATATCAACAGAAGCTGTATAAAGAAAATTGAATATGTATTATTTGGAGTATGGCGGTTATTAATAAAAATACCGCCATATTTTGATATATAACTATTAGTCAAAACTAATCGACATCTTGTTATATTTATATATGGCGGTTAAAATTAACGTACTGAAAACGTACTATTATAAAAAGAACAGAAAAAAATAGAAATATTTAAATATAAAATAGCCTATATTATATAGGAAGGAAAAAGATAAAAATAAGGTGAAATTTGATTAAAAATATACGCTGAATAATTAAGAAATAAAGTCCGTATTCTAAAAAGAATACGGCTTTTTTTTATCATTAATGTCAACTGAAATTTTGTATAGGTTGACTAATAGATTTAGCTTAAATATAATATTAAGGGATTAAAAAATAAAACTTAAGTGTAAAAGGTTGAAAGATAATGATAAAGCTTATTCAAAAGTTAGCAGATTGCGATAATTCTTTTTTTGGCGGGTGGTTATTAGCCAGAGCAGAGATACATATTCGAAAAGACGTTGATTTATTTAGCAATAACTTATTATTGCATAAGAAAAATAAGGCTATTATGCAGGTATTAGGTAGTGATAATACAGGTAAAATACAGCAAGAATTAAAGACATTATTATTATTACCTAAAAGAGCTATAGTAAAAAGTTCAAATGAAAAAGAAGATGAATTTTCAAAAGAATTAATGGACAAAAATTGTATTTATGAGCATTGTTTTAATGATGATGAAATAAAGAAGTATGTTGAATTAAGTGGAGATAAAAATATTATTCATCAAACTAAAAATCCTATAGTGCCTGGATTATTAATGGCTCTATCTTTGCAAAATTTTTTAAAATTAGAAATGCTACATTGGCAGATAGATTTTTTAGCTCCTGTATTTTCTGAAGATGTACTAAGAGTGTATGCAGTTGAAGATAAATTAAAGGCATATGTAAATGGAAAGAATGTATTTAATATTGTAATAAAAAGTAGGTAGAAAAAATGAGTAATTATTCCAATAAAACGTTAGAATTGACTAGATTAGCATTATTAATAGCGATGAATTGTGTTTCAGCATATATAGTAATACCATTACCATTTTCTTTATCACCAATAGTTTTACAGACTTTAGTAGTTAATTTGGTAGCTTTTTTATTATCACCGAAACAGGCTTTTATCACTATGTTTGTATACATATTGATAGGACTTGTGGGTATTCCTGTATTTACAGGCGGGTCAGCAGGACCTGCTAAAATTTTTGGACCAACAGGTGGTTATATTTGGGGTTATCTAGTTGCTGCCGTATTGATAGCTTGGCTTAAGGGAAATAAATATAATTTTAAGCGATATGCTTCAATAGGAGTAGGCTTAGGTATACCAGTGATTTATCTTTTGGGTGCAATTCAATTGAAATTATTAACAGATATGAATTGGGAAGTAGTATTCTTAACAGGAGTATTACCTTTTATTCCATTAGATATTGTAAAGTGCATTGTGGCTGTAATATTAGCCAGACCTATAGGAAAAATTTTTAATAGAGGATATTAAGATTATGAGACAAGTATATATATTAGGTGGTCTTCGTAGTTATATTGGTTTATGTAATGGTATGTATAGACATATTCCAGCTGAATTTTTGGGAGCGAAGGTACTAAAAAATTTAAAAGAGAAATATAAAATAGAAGATAAGGATATAGATTATATAATAGCTGGTAATGGAGTGGGAGCTGGCGGTAATATTACTAGATTAATGACACTTGAAGCAGGTATAGATGAAAATGTACCTGCTTTTACTGTAGATATGCAATGTTGTAGTGGTTTAGAAAGTATTGCAGTGGCTTATGCTAAAATTGCTTCTGGACAAGCGGATATGATAATAGCTGGTGGTTTTGAAAGTAGTTCAACTCAGCCTATACGCGGATATAATAAAAACCATCCTGATTATACTGAAAATAGCTTTTATACAGTAGCAAAATTTATACCAAACAATCATCGAGAAACTATAATGCTTGAAGGAGCTGAATATACGGCAATAAAAGAAAATATAACTAAAGAAGAATTGGATTTATGGGCATTAAAAAGTCATGAAAGAGCAGTACGAGCAAGACAAGAACATTTATTAGATGATATAGTTGTTTCAATTAATGATAGTGATAAAGATGAAGGTATTAGAGCTAAAATGAGTGAAAGATTGTTAAAAAGAATGCCTAAGTTATTGCTAAATGGAGAGGTAACGACAGCAGGAAATTCTTGTTTGATTAATGATGGAGCGGCTTTTGTAATAGTATGTTCAGAAGAATATTTAAAGAAAATTGGACAAAAAGCACAAGCTAGAATTTTAGACTATTGTGCTTGTGGTGTTAATCCTATGCTTAGTCCAATGGGTAGTATTAAAGCTATAAAGAAATTATTAATGCAAAAGAATTTGGATATAAAAAATATAGATTGTTTTGAAGTAAATGAAGCTTTTGCTGTTATTGATGTATTATTTGAACGTAATTTTCCAGAAGTGATAGATAGATATAATATTTTTGGCGGAGCTTTGGCATATGGTCATCCTTATGGAGTATCAGGTGCTATGATTTTATTGCATTTAATAAAATCTTTAGAATATAGAAAAGGAAAATTAGGTTGTTGCAGTATTGCTGGTGCTGGAGGATTGGGCAGTGCAATGACGATTGAATATCTTTAAAAGATAGAGGTGAATTCTATGGATTATTTATCTATTTTGAAACGACAAAATTTGCAAGATAAAGCGTTGGTAACAGATAAGGATAGTTTTTCATATGAAGATTTAATAAAGAAAGTTGAGAAAATACGAGAACATATAGATTATACAGATAAATATAAGTTTATTTATGAAGATTTAATTGTAGATCAATTATGTACGTTTATTGCTTATAGTGGTACTAATGTAGTGCCAATTATTGCTACGAATGTAAGCAAAAATCAAGATTTTGTTGTAAAGGATATTCCTTCAAATGCTTGCATGGGAGTAATGACTTCTGGTTCTACGGGAAAAAGTAAATTATTGTGGAGAAGTTTTAGTAGTTGGGTGGATTTTTTCCCCAAGCAAAATGAAATCTTTAATATAGATAAGAATACAGTGATATTTTGCCAAGGAAGTTTGGCTTTCACAGGAAATTTAAATATATATATGAGTGTTTTATTTGTAGGTGGTTCAATTGTAGCTACTGAAAAATTTGCTCCTAAAACGTGGGTGAATATGATGGAACAAAATAAAGTAAATACAATTTATTTAATACCATCAAAATTATTATTATTGCCTAAAATCGTAAGCGATAAAAATGCAAGATTAAAGGCTATAATTAGTGGTTCACAAAGTATGGGAAAATTTCAGGCAGAAGAATTGAAGAAAGTTTTTCCTAATGTAAAAATAACTTTATATTATGGTGCTAGTGAATTAAATTACATATCATATATTCAAGATGATAATATGACCGAGGATAAAACTTGTATAGGTAAACCTTTTAAGGGAGTAAAAGTCTTTATTAAAGATGAAGAGATAATGATTGATACACCTTATGGTGTTGAGGGAATACAAAGACCTTTTTCTTTAAAAGATAGAGGTTATATTGATAAATATGGAAATTTACATTTTTTAGGAAGAAAAGATGATATTTGTAATTTAAATGGTATAAAAATTTCTAAATATAAAATAGAGAATATATTAAAAGATAAATTATCTTTAGAAGAAGTAGCAATAACCATAATTAATCAGAATAATATAGATATAATGATAGCTGTTGTTGTTAAAGATGATTTACCTAAAAAATCGGAGATAATAAATAAATTAAGAGAATATCTTAGTGAATACGAAATACCGAAAAAGTTTATAAAAGTATTAAGTTTGCCTAAGAATGAAAGCGGGAAAATAGATAAATTGAAATTAAACGAAATAATTAAAAATAAGATATAATGATATAATAATCAGCATAAGTTATAAAAAAAATAGTAAAAAATATGTAAATATGTAAACTTTTTTCTTGACTATGTAATAGATAAGTTGTACAATGAATACACTATCAATTAGGGAGATGTAATTATGGTTAAATTTGTTGAAACAAAAACATTAAAAGAAAAAGTTGATGTTTCCACTATTGGTTTTGGAACACATTTTACAGATTATATGTTTGAAATGACTTATGATGAAGGTCAAGGCTGGCATGATGCTCAGATTGTACCTTACGAAGAAATAAAAGTTAGCCCAGCAAATGCAACACTTCATTATGGTCAGGCTATTTTTGAAGGTATGAAAGCTTTCCGTCAGGGCAAAGATGTAGTTATTTTCCGTACTAAAGACCATTTAAATCGTTTAAATAATTCAGCTCGTATTCTTGATATTCCACCAATTGATGTTGATTTAGTATATGATGCTCTTCATCAATTAATCACTATTGAAAAAGATTGGGTGCCAAATAAAAAAGGTCAGAGCCTTTATATTCGTCCATTCATCTTTGCAGATGACCCATTCTTAGGTGTTAGCGTATCTAAAAGATATAAATTCTATATCATTCTTTCTCCAGTAGCTGCTTACTATGCACATGGATTTGCTCCAGTAAAAATCATGGTAGAAGATACATATGTTCGTGCAACAAAAGGTGGTTTAGGTGAAGCAAAAACTCCAGCTAACTATGCAGCAAGCCTCCATGCAGGTCTTGAAGCTCACAAAAATGGTTATGACCAAGTATTGTGGTTAGATGGTGTACATCGTAAATACATCGGTGAAGTTGGTTCTATGAACATTTTATTCAAAATTGATGGTAAAATCGTAACTCCTGCTTTAGATGGTACTATTTTAAATGGTATCACAAGAAGAACTGTTCTTGCTGTAGCTAAAGAATGGGGCATGGAAGTAGAAGAACGTCCTATTACTATTGATGAATTAGTAGAAGACTACGAAAATGGTAAATTAGAAGAAGTATTCGGTTCTGGTACAGCAGCTGTAATTTCCCCTGTTGGTGTACTCGGCTATAAAGATAAAGTAATGACTATCAATGATGGTAAAATTGGACCATTTGCTCAAAAAATGTTCAATTATATCACAGGACTTCAAAGCGGTGAAGAAAAAGATATTCATGGCTTCATTGATAAAGTAACAACTGTAGATTAATTTAATTAAGAATATAAGAGAAAGCTCTCGAGAGATTATTTTTTCGGGAGCTTTTTTGTTTTTAATTTGTTAGATAATACTTTAGTTGAAAGCTTTTTTGAGAAAATGTTATAATAATCATAATAAAAACTTTGTAATATAAGTATATTTTTGCTAAAATATATATATTTGAAACTAACAGAGATAAAAGGAGGGTTTTTAGTGCCTGTAAAAATAACTATGGAGGATTTAAAGCAAAAATTAGCGGGTCCTCAATATAAATTAACTCCTCAAAGAAAAATAGTATTGCAGATTTTTTTAGATAGACCTAGTCAGCACTTAAGTGCAGAAGATGTGCATTTTATCTTAAAAGAACAAAAATGCGAAATTGGTTTAGCTACAGTATATCGTAGCTTAGAATTATTAAGTGACTTAAATATTTTAAACTATCTTGATTTTGGTGATGGTTGCCGTCGTTATGAATTAAATGATGCAAGTCCTAATGAACATCAACACCATCATTTAATTTGTATAGAATGTGGCAAAGTCTTAGAATTCACAGATGACCTTTTGGGTAATCTCGAAGAAAAAATAGAAGATACATGCAAATTCAAAATTGTAGATCATCAGTTAAAATTCTTTGGTTATTGTGAAGATTGTCAGAAAAAGCGTGAAATGAAATCGTGAAAATAAAAACATTTTATTTAAATAGGACAAAAGAAATTATTGTAAAGATAGTAAAAGAGATTTTAGTATTATTTAAAGTAGAAATAAATGATGCAGATGATACTATTTTTGATTACGATGAATTGAAAATAGAGAATATATATGATGATGTGGCTTTAAATGGTGTAAAAACAGTCTTGACTTTGCGTAAAGATGAAAAATTATGGACTTATACAAGACAAAGCTTTTTACATGATGATGAAAGTGTAAAAGCAGGGACTAATCGTTTAATTAAATTAAATTTATATCATATCTTTTGCGAAGATTTACAAGCTAAAAAAGCTCCTTGGGGAATACTTCATGGAGTTAGACCAACAAAAATCGTACACCGTTTAATGGAACAAGGATTAGACCGTCAAGGTGTGATAGGACGTTTACAAGGTGATTATGAGGTACAAATAGATAAAGCAAATTTAATCACAGATATTGCTTATTTACAATTACCTTTCTTAGCAAAAGCAAATGACCCAAAACTCATCAGTGTTTATGTGGGAATTCCATTTTGTCCATCACGTTGTTTATATTGTTCTTTTCCTTCAAGTATATTGCCAAGTAGCGAGATGACTCGCAAATATTTGCAGACTTTAAATTATGAAATTACTAAAATTAAAGCTTTAATAGAACAATATGATTTTAAAGTACAAAGTATTTATGTAGGTGGAGGCACTCCTACAAGTTTAAATGAAAATGATTTTGATGATTTATTATCTTTAGTAGCTAAATCATTTAAAGGCGATTATGTTGAAGAGTTCACTGTGGAAGCAGGCAGACCTGATTCTTTAAGTCTTGAAAAAGCAAAATCCATAGTAAAATATGGTGCAGATAGAGTTAGTGTAAATCCACAGACAATGCAAGATAGAACATTATCTTTAATTGGTAGAAAACATACTTCAGCAGATATTTTGCGTGCATTTAAACAAGTGCGTCAAGCTGGTATAAAACATGTGAATACTGATTTAATCATTGGGCTTCCTGGTGAAGATATAAAAGATGCTCAAGATACGATTAATAAAGTAATTGATTTAGCTCCAGATGATATAACTTTGCATGCTTTAGCACTAAAGAAAGGTTCAGAATTAAAGCTTATAAGAGATAATATTGTTTTGCCTGATGATGAAACGGTTCAAGCTATGGCTAAGATAATGACAACTGCTATTGATGAATATGGTTTAATTCCATATTATATTTATCGTCAAGGATATATGAGTGGTCAATTAGAAAATGTAGGTTATAGCAAAAAGGGTCAAGAAGGCATTTATAATATTCAAATAATGGGTGAACGCCAGACTATTTTAGGTGTTGGTGGTGCAGCAACTAGTAAGATTACTTATCCAGGTAAGAGATTACAAACATCATTTAATGCAAAAGATTTATATACTTATTTAAATAGTATAGATAAATATATTGAACGCCGAGCAATGCTTTTAAAAGAAGCTTATGGCGATTAAAAATATGTAGAGGTGATATTTTATATGTTGACAAAAGCTCCTCGTGGAACGAAAGACATACTTCCAGATAAAGTAGGAAATTGGTTATATCTTGAAAATTTAATTAGAAAATTATGCGGTCAATATGGTTACCGTGAAATCAGAACACCTATTTTTGAGCATACTGAATTATTTCAACGTGGTATTGGTGAAACTACTGATGTTGTAGAAAAAGAAATGTATACTTTTACAGATAGAGGTAATAGAAGTATTACTCTTCGTCCTGAAAATACAGCAGCAGCAGTACGCTCTTACTTAGAAAATAAATTATATGCAGATACAAATTTATGCAAATTATTCTACATCGGTTCAATGTTTAGATATGACCGCCCACAAGCTGGTCGTTATCGTGAATTCCATCAGTTTGGTGTAGAAGCTTTAGGTGAAGCAAATCCAGCAGTTGATGCTGAAATCATTTCTTTAGCTGTACAGTTCCTAAAAGATTTAGGGCTTAAAGATATAAAATTATTATTAAACTCTGTAGGTTGTCCAAAATGTAGACCTGTATATCGTGAAAAATTACAAGAGTTTTTCAAACCTGTAATTGATGAGATGTGTGATGATTGTAAATCTCGTTATGATAGAAATCCAATGCGTCTTTTAGATTGTAAAAATGAAAAATGTAAAGAACTTGCTGAAAATGCTCCTGCTATTACTGATTGTCTTTGTGATGAATGTAGTGATCATTTCCATAAAGTACAAGAATTTTTAACAGCTGCGGGTATAGAATTTGAATTAGATCCAGGTCTTGTACGTGGTCTTGATTATTATACTAAGACTGCATTTGAATTGAAATATGTACCACTTGGTGCTCAATCTGCCGTTTTAGGTGGTGGACGCTATGATGGTCTTATTGAAGAATGTGGCGGTAAATCTACACCTGCTGTAGGTTTTGCTACAGGTCTTGAAAGAGTATTGCTCGCTCTTGAAATGCAAAATTTATTGCCTGAAACTAATTATGATACAGATGTATTTATTGTAGCTTTAGGTGATACTGTACAGGCAAAAGCCTTTGAAATTTTAGCTAATTTGCGTAGAGGTGGATTTAAAGCTGCTATGGACTTTGCAGGACGTAGTATGAAAGCTCAAATGAAACAAGCAAATAAAGCTAATGCAAAATTCACTATTATCTTAGGTGAAGATGAATTGCAAGCAAATTCTGTTGTACTTAAAAATATGAATGAAAGTACACAAGAAACAATCTCTATAGATGAATTGCTTAATAAACTCACTACATTAACAAAATAATTATTGAGGTGGAATTAGTAAAATGGAAACAATGGAAGGTATGAAAAGAACTCACCATTGTGGTGAACTTCGTGCCACAAACGAAGGTCAAGAAGTAGTATTATGCGGTTGGGTATCTCACCGTCGTGACCATGGTGGACTTATTTTTATTGATTTACGTGATAGAAGTGGCCTTGTTCAGCTCGTTTTTGCTGAAGATAAAATTGGTGCAGACCAATTTCCAAAAGCAGAATCCCTTCGTTCTGAATTCGTAGTAGCTGTACGTGGTAAAGTTTCTTTACGTGATAAAGAAACAATAAATCCAAATATGGAAACTGGCGAAATTGAAATTTATGCTGAAGAATTACGTATTTTAAATAAAGCATTAACTCCTCCATTCTATATTCAAGATGGTATTGATGTTGATGAAAACGTTCGTTTAAAATATCGTTATTTAGACCTTCGCCGTCCTGAAATGCAGAAAAATATCATGCTTCGTCATCGCGTTACAAAATTAATGCGCGATTACTTTGATGAACATGGTTTCTTAGAAATTGAAACACCAATGCTTACAAAGAGTACTCCAGAAGGTGCACGTGATTATTTAGTTCCTAGCCGTGTAAATCCTGGTAAATTTTATGCATTACCACAATCTCCACAGATTTTCAAACAGTTATTAATGGTAGCTGGCTATGAAAAATATTTCCAAATCGTACGTTGCTTCCGTGATGAAGACTTACGTGCTGACCGTCAGCCAGAATTTACTCAGCTCGATATTGAAATGTCCTTCGTTGACCAAGATTATATCTTGAACTTAATGGAAGGTTTAGTATCTGGCTTATTTGAAAAAACTATCGGCGAAAAAGTACAGACTCCATTCTTACGTATGACTTGGGACGAAGCTATGGAAAGATATGGTTCTGATAAACCAGATATCCGTTTTGGTATGGAACTCATGGATATTTCCGAATACGTTAAAGGCTCTGACTTTAAAGTATTTAAATCTGTACTTGATAATGGCGGACAGGTTAAAGTTATCAAAGTTGATGGCTATGCAAATATTCCTCGCCGTGAACTTGATGGTCTTGTAGAATATGCTCAAAGATATGGTGCAAAAGGTTTAGCATGGATTCAGTACACTGAAACAGAAATCAAATCTCCATTCAAAAAATTCTACAGTGAAGAAACATTCCAGAAAATTAAAGAAGCAACTAATGCTCAGACAGGCGATTTATTACTCGTAGTTGCAGATAAACCACTTGTAGTAGCTCAAGCTCTTGGCGAATTACGTCTTGAAATGGGCCGTCGTCGTGGTCTTATTAACGAAAATGAATATAAATTCCTTTGGGTTGTTGACTTCCCTATGTTTGAATATGATGAAGAAAACAAACGTTGGAAAGCTATGCATCATCCATTCACAGCACCACGTGATGAAGATGTACAATATCTCACAACTGACCCAGGTCGCGTAAAAGCAAAAGCATATGATATGGTATTAAATGGCGTAGAAATCGGTGGCGGTAGCCTTCGTATTTACAACAGCGATACTCAGGAAAAAGTATTTGAAGCAATCGGCTTAACTCCAGAACAAGCTCATGAAAAATTCGGCTTTATGCTTGATGCCTTCAAATATGGTACTCCTCCACATGGTGGACTTGCATTTGGTCTTGACCGTATGGTTATGCTCATGGCTAAACGTAATTCTATTCGTGACGTTATTCCATTCCCTAAAACTCAAAGTGCTGGTTGCTTGATGACACAAGCTCCTTCTGAAGTTGATGCAAAACAGTTACGTGAACTTTCTATTCGTACTGCTGTAGCTCCTAAGAAAAAAGCTGAAAACTAATTAGATAAATTAAAAAGAATGAATAATTTTAGCGATTAGCGAATTATTTATGATTAAAGAACAGACAATTTTGGTCTGTTCTTTTTTCTTTATATAGTATTTTTATTATGAAATGATAGGAGGGTTTTTAATGTTAAATCATGCTATGCGTTATGTAATAATTATTATTGGGTGTTTACTAGCTGCCGCTGCTTATAATTTATTTTTAATACCGATGAATTTTTTATCTGGTGGTTTAGCAGGGATTGCCTTTATCTTGTATTATTTATTTAATTTGCCGATTGGGATAATGAACTTTTTGTTAAATATTCCTATTTTATATATAGCTTATCGTTATTTTGGCAGATTGTATTTTTTCGATACAATTTTAGGCACGATTTTATTTTCTGTTGCTTTGGATTTAACAGCCTTTTTAAATGCTTATCCACCATTATCAGAGCCTATGTTATGTGCTATTGTAGGAGGCGTTATCTCAGGTATTGGTTTTGGCTTGATTTTTCGCAGTAATTGCAATACAGGTGGCGTAGATGTAATAGCAGCACTGATTAAAAAATTATATTCATATAATGTCGGAACGATGGTATTTGTTTTAGACTGTTTGATTATTTTATCTAGTGTATGGTTATTTGATTATAATATTGCAGTATACACTTTTATTTGTATGTATTTAGGTGGTGTACTCACCAATAAGATGATTGATGGTTTTAATATGCGAAAATCCATCATGATAATTACAGAAAAACCAGAAGCGATAGCAGACGCAATTATGATTGAATTAGATAGAGGAGTTACTTTTCTCTATGGACAGGGTGCATATACTAAAAATAATCGTAAAGTTATTTATGTAGTGATTACTATGCGACAGGTGAGTAGAATAAAAGAGCTAACTTTAGATATAGATAAAAATGCTTTCTTTATTATTTCTGATGCAAGAGAAGTAACAGGAGAAGGCTTTTCACATCACTGATAATTTTAGATAAAGAAAATAGCCATAACTCTAAGGGTTAAAGAGTTATGGCTTTTATATAAATGACAATAAGAGGAGTCATTAAGATAGGTAAGATTTTAATATTTTATTTTAAAACTATTTGATGAACAAGATTGCGTACATCTTCAAGACCATTTTGAGCCATGAGATTATGCAAATACATGAAGGAAACTTGTGCACCAATATAATTTCTAAAATCATTGAATAATTTACCATTTAAATCTTTATCGGAGAAATTGTAATCAGTTTTAGCGATTTCTTTGAGATAAATTACTGTATTTTTAGCAACAATACCACTCAATACCCAGTCATGGTCGCCTAAGTGGACAATATAACCTTCTTGATGTTGTGGTGTAGGTAATTTATCTCCAGATTTATCAAGTAAACCATATTTTACAGGATTTTTTTGAGCAATAATACTTGCTGCTTTAATCCAGTTAACTACACTTTCTTCATCTTTATCACTGCCAGGGTGATTATGAGCACAAGCTTGAGCGACAATTTCTTCAGCAGGTAAGTTGCGATAAATAGCTTCAACAAGCCCTAAAATATGGTGTGCTCCTGTACCTGCAATGGAATATTCAGGAAGACAAGTTCCATCTTCATTCCACTGGAATACCCATGGTTTAGCTAAATCATGTAAAGCTTGAGCAGAAAGTACAATATCAGTATTTACAGCATAACCAAAGATTAATTTATAAGTATTGACTATGCCTTCAGAAATAGATAAATTGGCTGCTGTATGAGTTGGAAGTCCTCCAGGATAAGAATGATGGCTAGCATAGCCACTGCCTGGAGCAGAAATGAAATCTTGTGGATTTTTATTAGATTTTAGTGGTGGAAATAATTGTTCTGGGCTGATGATGGAAGTATCAATCAAGCCTTTATTAGCAAGTTCATTGTAAATATTAGTTACATCTGTAGAAGATGTGTATAATTGCATAAATTTAGGACGTGTATCTTTGATTAAATCTAATGTTTGTTGACGAAGCTTATTATCTGTTATTTTTTCCACACTAGAGATTATGTAATCATAAGCATTATTGACGAGCTGTGAATTAAGTGGTGCTTTTGTAGCTGGTGGTAAATCAGATAATTTAATTGGATTTATTTTAAAATTAGAAGGTGTTATTTTTTGAGCGAAAGCTTTATGATTTAAGCCTGTTAAATCGAAAAGTGCAGCTCCAGCTAAAACGCCAGCACCTAATTTAAAGAAATTACGACGAGACAAATTTTGCATATATCAACATTCCAATCTGCTAACGGTTGAGCAATATTTTTAAGTTGATTTTAGTATATATAGTGAATGTATAATTTTAATTTAGCTTTAGCTAAATTTAGGTAAATAATTTGCAAAAAATAGATAAAAAAGCATTAAGAATATAAAATATATATCTTAATGCTTTTTAATTTATTCAATAGTATTTAAAAGGATTTGATGATTATTATAAATCAAGCTTTCTGGATTATTTCCTTGTAAAATGCGGAAAAGTTCTGCTGGAATGTATAATTTATCATTGATGAGCAGTGGCCCAGAACCAAGGGAGATAGGTGCAGTCATGCCAAGGGCAATAGTGCTTTGAGCAGTGTATAAATCTTGACCAATTTTTACAGTAGATTTCATATTTTTACTGTTAATGGTAGCTGTTTGTTCGTCGCTATCCCAAGATATAGTGAAGCCTAAATTTTTGCAGACATCACGAGCTGGCACTAATGTGCAATCATTAATTATAATAGGGTAAGAATTGATTTTAGTACCATTGACGATTATTTCATCTTGTTGGGTTTGTGTACTTTCTTGATTAGTAGAAGTGGCTTCTACAGGTAGAATATAGGTAAATACGGCTAAAGCAAAAAAAGATAGAAGCAATAAGCGAGAAATTAATTTCATTAAATCACCTTCTGATTTTGTAAATTGTAAAATTTATTTTAGATTAGAAATAAATTGTTAATACATCTCAAATACATATTAGAGCATAATTAAGTTTAAAATCAATTACAAAAAAATTAAAATAAGATTAAAATTAAGTTAAAGCAGTCTATATTTAGATATGTTATAATTAAAATTAATTTTTATAGATAGGTGTAATAAATGGATATACGAGAAAATATACAGTTTTTAAAAGGTGTAGGTCTTAAAAAAGCACAGGCTTTAAAAAAATTAGGCATTGAAAATATATATGATTTAATCACATATTATCCTCGTCGCTATGAAGACCAAAGTCAAATTGTTCCTATCGGCAGAATAAAAGTCGGTGAAGTGGTAAATATTCAAGGTAAAATTATGGCTATGGCAGAAAAAAATACAAGGCGAGGTTTAAAATTATTAACGATTATGTTAGCTGATGATACAGGTGTTGTTCAGCTTAATTTTTTTAATCAAGATTATCTAAAAAAGAAATTAAAGGTACAAAAAAGTAGTTTATTTGTACATGGCAAAGTGGGTTATGCCTATGGTGGATATGGTCAACTTGCCATAAGTCAGATTATTTCTTTTGACGTTATAAATAACGATAATATAGATAGTGAAGAAAATATTAACCCTTGTGCTTTTATGCCCATATATACAATTCCAGATTATATAAAACCAAAGGATTTTCGCAATCTAATGGAACAAGTCTGTACTCAAGATATTTTAGTAAAAGATGTAGTACCAAATTTTATTCGTGAAAAATACGATTTATGGGATAAACAAACAGCTATAAAGAAAATACATTTTCCTCAGACAAGACAAGAATTAGAAAAAGCAAAGAAGAGTTTAATTTTTGAAGAATTATTTTTAATTCAAGCAGGTTTATTGCTGTTGAAAAAGCAACATCAGGTAAAAAATAAAGGCATAAAATTTTTATCTAATAGTGAATTAGTAAAAACAGTAAAAAATAATTTGCCATTTAATTTAACAGCAGAACAAGAAAAAGTTTGGCAAGAAATCTGTTTAGATATGCAAAAAGATGTGCAAATGCAACGCTTAGTACAAGGTGATGTAGGTTCAGGGAAAACAGTAATAGCTATACTTTCTTTAGTAAAAGCTATTGAAAATGGATACCAAGGCGCTTTGATGGCACCGACGGAAATTTTGGCATTGCAACATTATGGCAAGATAAAAGAATTATTAGAGCCATTGAATATACATGTAGGTTTATTGACTGGTAGTTTGAAAGTTAAGGAAAAAAGACAGATATTAGAAGGCTTAGCTGATGGCACTATAGATTTAGTTATTGGTACACATGCTTTGATACAAGATAATGTCATATTCAAAAATTTAGGCTTAGTAGTAACTGACGAGCAACATCGTTTCGGCGTAAATCAAAGAGCAAAATTAGAAGGAAAAGGAGAAGATTTTTTACCAGATGTATTGGTGATGACAGCGACACCTATTCCTAGAACGATGACGCTTACAGTATATGGTGATTTAGATGTTTCTTTTATCAAGGAATTACCACCAGGAAGAAAACCTATAAGAACTTTTGTGCGTATGCCAGATAGAAGAAATTTGATTTATAAATTTGTAAAAGATGAAGTAGCCAAAGGAAGACAAGCTTATATAGTTTGTCCTTTGATTGAAGAAAGTGAAAATAGTGATGCTGTTTCTGTAGAAATGATATATGATGAACTTACATCAGGTTATTTATATGGTTTAAATTGTGCCTTGCTTCATGGTAAATTAAAACCGAAAGAAAAAGAAGATTTATTACAGGGATTTTTGTCAGGAAAAATAGATGTATTAGTATCAACTACAGTAATTGAAGTTGGTGTAAATGTGCCAAATGCTAGTATCATGGTGATTGAAGGTGCTGAACGCTTTGGGCTTGCTCAGCTTCATCAGCTTCGTGGTCGTATTGGTAGAGGTGAGTATGCTTCATATTGTATTTTGATTAATCGTGGTAAGAATGCAAATTCTCTAGAGCGATTGCATCTCATGGAAAAAATCTCTGATGGTTTTGTTTTAGCTGAAGAAGATTTGCGATTACGTGGGCCAGGGCAATTTTTTGGTTCAATGCAACATGGTTTACCTGATTTAAAAATTGCAGATGTATTAAATGATGTAAATGTCTTAGTCAATGCAAGGGTAGAAGCTCAAAGAGCTATTGATTATGGCATAGATAAAAAAGTGTTAAATGAGATATTAGAATTACAATATAAACATAGATTTTTAAAGATTTCTGATGTATAGATATCTAATAGCTAAATTTTAAGATAAAGAAGGGATATAAATTAATGAAAGAGTCTACGATAAAAATAATCACAGTCTTAATGTTAGTGGCGATTTTAGTTGTTATCTATATTTTAAATCCTAGTTTTTATAGTGATTTTTGGCGTGTAGCTACAAGTGGTAGTATGCAAGAAACAATGGATTATATCGCTTCATTTGGTATATGGGCGATGGTATTTAGCTTTTTATTAGATGTGTTGATAAATGCTTTAGGATTTTTACCGTCAATATTTGTATCAACAGCAAATGGCTTGCTTTTTGGTATAGTGCCAGGAATTATTTTATCATGGCTTGCTGAAACAGCGGGTGTAATAATATCTTTTATCTTGATGCGAACAATTTTGCGTTCTTCAGCAGAAAAATTAATTGCCAAATCTAAGTATCTAAAAAAAGCAGATGAATTCAGTGGTAAAAATGGATTTAAAGTAATGCTTATTTTACGTGCTATGCCATATTTTCCTTCTGGAATATTGACTGCACTTGGTGCTGTTAGTCGCATTAGTTTAAAAGATTATGCTTTGGCAAATTTGATTGGAAAGTTTCCCTCTACTGCACTTGAAGTAGTAATAGGTCATGATGTAGTTAACTATAAAAATAACTTAGACCGTTTAATGATTGTAATAGTGTTAGTATGTATTATTTATGGTGCAATATGGTACTATAACAGGAGAAAAGAGAGAAAAACAGCATAAAAAAGTCCATATTTAAGATTAAATCTATTGATTTTAAAGTCTTTTCCCATTATAATATTGTTCATAGTTAAAATCGTATAATTTACTAGGAGATGAATTATTTTGATTAAAGTTATTGTAAATGGTGCTTGCGGTCGTATGGGTAGTACCGTAGTTGATGCTGTAATGAAAGATAGTGAATTAAAGCTCGTTGGAGCTGTAGATATAGTTGGTGGTATGGACGCTGGTGATAAAGCTGGTTGTGGAAAAACTGGTGTTATTGTATCCACTGATTTAGAAGCTACTATTAAAGAAACAAATCCAGATGTTATGGTAGATTTTACTCAGCCATCTGTAGTATTTAATACTGCAAGTATCGCTATTAAAAATCATGTTCGTCCTGTAATTGGTACAACTGGACTCACTGATGAACAAAAAGCTCAATTAGATGCTTTAGGAAAAGAAAATAATACACCTTGCTTTATTGCAGCTAATTTTGCTATCGGTGCTGTGCTCATGATGAAAATGGCTTGCGAAGCAGCAAAATATATGCCAGATGTAGAAATCATTGAACTTCATCATGATAATAAACTTGATGCTCCATCAGGAACAGCTCTTGTTACTGCTGAAATGATTAAACAAGTTCGTGAAAGCCATAAACAAGGTCATGAAAATGAAAAAGAAAAATTAGCTGGTGCTAGAGGGGCAGAGTATGATGGTATGAGAATTCATAGTGTACGTCTTCCAGGTTATGTAGCTCATCAGGAAGTTATTTTTGGTGGCTTAGGACAGACTTTGACTATTCGTCATGATTCTATTGACCGTACTTCTTTCATGCCAGGTGTTGTACTTGCTTGTAAAAAAATCATGGGTCTTAATGCAGGACTTACTTGCAATTTAGATAATATTATGGACTAATTATTAATATTGGATAGGTGATATAAATGAAAAAATATAATGTGGCGATTTTAGGGGCAACAGGTGCCGTAGGTCAAGAATTTTTAAATCTTATTGAAGAAAGAAATTTCCCTTTTAATGAATTAAAATTATTAGCATCTCATCGTTCTGCTGGTAAAAAAATTCAATTCATGGGCAAAGAATATACAGTAGAAGAAGCAACTCATGATTCTTTTGAAAATGTGGATATTGCTCTTTTTGCTGGCGGTGCTGCAAGTAAAACATTTGCTCCATCTGCTGTAAAAGCTGGTGCAGTAGTAATTGATAACTCTAGTGCATTCCGCATGGATCCAGAAGTTCCACTCGTTGTTCCAGAAGTAAATCCACAGGCTATTGCTCGTCATAAAGGTATTATTGCAAATCCAAATTGTTCCACTATCATCATGGTAATGGCTTTAAAACCAATTTATGATTTAGCAAGAATTAAACGTATTGTAGTATCTACTTATCAGGCTGTTTCTGGTGGCGGTAAAGAAGCTATGGCAGAACTTGAAGACCAGGTACAAGCTATTGTAGAAGGTAAAGAAGTAGTAGCTAATATTTTACCAGGTGCTTCTCTTCCAAAACATTATCAGATTGCATTTAACTTAATTCCACAGATTGATGTGTTCCAAGATAATCTTTACACTAAAGAAGAAATGAAAATGATCAATGAAACACATAAAATCTTAGAAGATAATGAAATCGGTATTACAGCAACAACAGTTCGTGTACCTGTATATCGTAGCCATGCTGAATCTGTTAACGTAGAACTTGAAAAAGAAGTAAGTTTAGATGCTATCAAAGAAGCTTTGGCAAAATTTGATGGTGTAACAGTTCAAGATGATCCAGCAGAAATGGAATATCCAATGCCTCTTATGACATCTGGCAAAGATGATGTTTATGTAGGACGTATCCGCAAAGATTATTCTGTAGCTAATGCTGTAAACTTATGGCTTTGTGGTGACCAGATTAGAAAAGGTGCAGCATTAAATGCACTTCAAATCGCTGAATACATGATTAAAAACGATATGTTAGAAAAATAATATAAAATAATATATAGTTATAAATAAAAAGAAGTTTATGGTGAACTGCACCCCAAAAGTTGGACACAAAACAACTTTTGGAGGTGCAGTTTTTTTATGACTAAATACTCAAATGAATTTAAAGTTAAAGCAATTAAAATGGTTTTAAAAGGAAATTCTATTTCTCATGTAGCTAAAATTCTAAACATGCCAGATATAGCTCCTCTTTGCAGATGGATATCTCATTATGAACATGGTGGTATTCCACAACTTCTTCATAAAAATCGTAAATATACTCCTATCTTTAAGCAAAAAGTTATTGAATATAAATGGCTACATCATTTATCATTAAATCAAACAGCAGCCAAATTTTCCATTCCTAATACTGGTACAATTTCTACATGGGAAAAGTTGTATCATTCTTATGGATTTTCTGGCTTACTTGCTAAGAAACGAGGTAGACCATCTATGAAAAAATCTAAATCTAAAAACAAAGTTAACAAACCTAAAAAAGAACTTTCTTACCTTGAACAATTGGAACAAGAAAATTATCAATTAAGGATGGAAAATGACCTATTAAAAAAGTGGCATGCCTTAATGAAGCAATGGGAAAAGGAAGGAAGACACTAGTTTTAGTAATTGCTAAATT
>OGUF01000097.1_pt1 | contig 68198 bp, 67 predicted proteins | sample 1573681 | NCBI WGS metagenome assembly OGUF01 (sample SAMEA2582049, study PRJEB24529) | metagenome | biome: Human gut stool | place: China | collected 2011
CAACTCCGAACTTGTTTTTGTTCTTCTTAAATAGCTCTAAAACTTTATTTGCATACAAACTTTCCGGAATAAAGAGAGGCGGACGGGCTATTTCACGCAGGTTGAACTCCTTCTGATTGCCCATTGTCAGGATAATATCTTTGACGGACACCACACCGATTATCTCATCTTTCCGTTCGTCCACCAACAGATACTTGCTGTAATGTTCTTCTTCGATAGTCTTCATCACCTTCTCCCGCGTATCGTCAGGATGAAGTATCACAACATCTCTGCGGTGCGTCATCAATTCATTGGCACGTTTGTCCGAGAAGCGGAATACATCGCGTATCATTTCCGTCTCTTCCTTGTCGATCACCCCTTGTTCCGAACTTTGGTGCAGAATCATTTTGATTTCCTCCTGTGTCATGGGGCGTTCTTCGCTTTTCAGTCCGATCAGTTTATTCAGCAGGCGGGTGGAGATACTGAGTAACCATACGAAAGGATAAGAGATTTTTGTCAGCAGAATCATTATCGGGCTGAATAAGATTGCATATCTTTCCGGATTGCTGAGAGCTATGGACTTAGGTACCAGTTCCCCGATGATAAGAGAAAGATAAGTGATCACTGCCACGGTAGTAATCATAGCCAGATTGCGCGCATAGGCTTCCGCTCCCGGAATAAGAGAGAACAGAGGAACAAGGTCGTCGGCAATGGCAACTCCACCATAAGCACCGGACACAATACCGATAAGTGTAATACCGATTTGGATAGTAGATAAAAACTTTTCCGGTTCTTCTAATTGCTTTAATACTCCTCGGGCAGATTTGTTACCTTTGGCTACAAGAGTTTCAAGACGTGCTTTGCTGGAAGATACCAGCGCGATTTCGTACATGGCAAAAATGCCATTCAGTACGAGTAAGAAAAGTATAATAAGAAATTCCATAAATGGATTAAAATGGTTATAGCCTCGAAATTACATGAAATCACGACACTATGCAAATCTATGTAATATATTAATGAAAATTTAATAATCGTGTTGTCTTTTTGGATATTGGAAGTGAGAAAGGGAATACAGAGGCGAAGCCACCTCTGCATTCCCTTTCTTATATAAGATAAAGCGAGAGATACTCCTTATTTTTTATAGCTATCTGCTTTGGCTTTGGCGCGTTCGATACGTTTGGCGGTATCCGGGTGAGAGGAGAACATTCTCTGTACATAAGAAGATTTCGGAGCGTCTTTTGCCAGTTCAGCCAGTTTGGTCAATGCGTTGGCCATGGCATAAGGGTCGATGTTGTTTTTTACACAGAACTCAACACCGTATTCGTCTGCTTCGTTTTCCTGCTTTTGTGAATACTGTGCGCCGGCAAGAGCTTCTGCCATTGCTCCCAGTTCAGAGTCAGTTAGTTTGGCAACTTTGTTGCTGGCTGCACCTGCTGCATTCTTCACTGCCGAGCGAAGGTAGGCATTTTTCATCGCGTCTTTAGAGTCAGTGTGTACAACGTGACCGATTTCATGTCCTACTACTGCCATTACTTCTTCGTCAGTCATCACATCCATTAGTCCGGCGCAGATACGTACACTGCCGTCTCCACAGGCAAAAGCATTCACGTCTACAACTTCATAAACACCGAAGTTCAGTTTCAGCCCGTCCATTTCTTTGATGTGGCCGGTCAACTTCTCCAGACGTTTGCCGTATTCAGTGTCAGGTTTTGTCAGTGGATTGTGTGCATCCATCCAGACCATGTATTCCTTACTCATGTTGGCGATGTCCGCGTCTGATAAAGTAACTGCCGATACTACGTCTTTTCCAGCTTGCAGGGCTTTCCCTACATTAAACTTCTTTCCGAATTGTGCCGAAGCTGTCATTCCCATACCCAAAAACAACAGGGCAATCATAGCAATTTGTCTTTTCATTCTCGTTTCAATTAATGTTTCAAACTATGGTTAATATTCAAATGTGATTCCCAGTGTCGGAAGTAATGTTCCGCTTGATTGTTTAATGCGCTTCATCCTGTATCGTTGCGCAGCGGCGGGAGCTTCCGGGTTCTCGATGATGCCGGTACTCATAAGCACATCCTGCTGTTTCAGCTTGCTGACTGTGATGTTCTGCAAATCGAGATAAAATCCCAGCATACAATGTTTCAGATAAAACGTTTTGTCCACGCGTACATCCACCTGCGCAAAAGCGGGGAGATGCTCTTTGTTATATTTCGAGTAATCGTAATATGCTTTTCCCTGTGCATCCCATGCTGATACCAAAGACGACTTGGTTTCGTCATAAGGAGTGTACGGAGCACCGCCGATGCAGCTTACCTTCATGCCGAAACTCCATTGATGCGGAAGATTATACGTTCCCCGCAGATTGAATATATAGCGGTTGTCCCACGCGGAGGCGATGTATTCGCTTTCTTTATCGTTGCGATATTCACTCTTGAACAAGGTAAAGGAAGAAGCCAGATTCAGTTTCTTGGCAATAAGCCACTTCACCAAAATCTCCGCACCGTAGGAGCGCCCTTGTGCAGTGGAAGTAAGTAACTCATTACCGACTACTCCATAATCATTTCCTTTGCAGTTAAGAGGAATCCCGTCCGCTACGGAAAGAGGGATCTTATCATAATCTTTGTAGAATCCTTCTACGGATGCTTCGAAGGTATCTCCCTTTCGCCAACTGATTCCCAGACTTCCTTCACTCACTTTCATGTAACGGAGATTGTATTTATTAGCGAAAGTCCCGTTATTATTTTTAAAGCCGAGAGCCGTGTAGGCAGGGAGTTGATAATACAGTCCCGCATTTCCGCTTGCAAACCAATGATCGGCTAGTTGATAGGAGAGTGACAGGCGGGGAGAAAGCTGGTCGGAAAGGTTCTTCATTGTCGATGAATAATCACTGGCGTCGGCCCGCAGACCTAGAGAGGCAGTGAAGCGGTCGTCCATTGAAGTGTAATTGATCGTTCCGAAAAGTCCCCAGCGCAAGATTCCTAAATACGTGTGATAATCAAAAGTTTGCGGCTGGTTAGTGTACACCCGTTGAAAGGTAGTGTTGGTATATTGGCTGTAATCCAGATTGACGCCGAGATTGATTTTCCAATTACGGAAAGTAGTGCTGTTCTCGAGACGGAGTTTCGTTTCCTGTTCGGTGGAACGGAGGCGGAGCATTAAGTTATCCGGATGGCTTTCATCGTTACGGCGATATTTCGTATTACGGTTGTTCAGATAGCTATGGCTGACTACTGCCGATTGCACGTGTGCACCTGCATAATGACGATAGACTGCCCCCACAGTAAATGTCTCCTGTTTTATCTTAGGCAGATAACTCAGGATATATTCATTGTCTTCACTGTCAGCTTTCGTATTCAGCCGCATATTATCAATTCCGCCCAGTCCTAATACCGTCAGTTCATTCTGCTCGTTAAACCGGGTTTTCAGTTTGAATTGTGCATCGGTAAAGGTTGGCAGGAAAGGCAAATCGAGCATATCAAACAGGAATTGCAGATAAGACTGGCGCACGGAAACCAAGTAGGAAGTCTTCTTGCCTATATGTCCGTTGGAAGCCAAAGAAACTTCGGAAGCTCCCAGTGTAGCCTTCAATGAATTGCGTTCCATATCTCCGTCGCGCAACTTGAAGTCGAGTACGGAACTAAGTGCATTTCCCTTATCCGCAGGGAAAGCGCCGGTATAGAAATTTACTTCCCGTATCAGGTCGGCGTTGAGGATTCCTACCGGACCGCCGGATGCGCCTTGTGTACTGAAGTGGTTGATGTTGGGGATTTCCACTCCGTCAAGATAGAAGCGGTTTTCGGAAGGCGCCCCGCCTCGCACAATCAGGTCGTTGCGGTATCCTATCGGTGAAAAGGCGACTCCGGGGTAAGATTGCACGATGCGTGAAATATCCCGGTTGGCTCCCGGACTCTTTTCTATTTCCTGTATTCCGATAATGCGCAGGCTGACGGGACTTTCCACATCGCGCCGGAAAGGGGAGGCGGTGATTGTCACTCCTTCGAGTTCGGTCAGGTTCTCCTCCATTTCTATCGGGATGTTCAGGTTTTTGGTAGATAAGATGTATTCGGAGGTCGTAACGCTCTTGTATCCGATTGCCGATGCTTGCAGGCGGTAAATGCCCGGCGGCACTTGTTCAATGGTGAAACGCCCTTCAGCATTGGTGACACTGCCCATATTCAGCCCGATAATCATCACATTGATAAATTCCAATGGCTGACGACTATTCTTGTCAATCACCGTTCCCTTTATCTGATGCATAGGTTGTGCTTGCAACAGAAGGAGCATAGTATTGAAAAACAGTAGAAGTGTCAACAATCTTTTCATGCGGTTGCAGTTTAGTGCTGCGAAAGTACGAAAAAAGTATTAAAGAATGATATATTCAGTGAATAAAAAAAGAATATGTTCTATATTTGTGGGAAATATAAAAACAGATTCCTTATGAAGACTGTAAAACTGATTACTTGCAATGACGCGATGAAGGCACATATCCTTCAGGGAGCGTTGGAGAACGAAGGGATTGAATCTATTCTGCACAATGAAAACTTCTCTACCTTATATAAGAGTTGTGTGAGCAGCATAGCGGGAGTGGACATTCTGGTGGCGGATGATGATTATGAGAAAGCCGTTCAGGTGTTGAGAGATAACCAGAGTTGGCCGGAAGAATTGACGCTTTGCCCTTATTGCGGGTCGTCGGATATTAAGTTCAGGTTAAAAAAAGGACAGAGGCTGCGTGCTGTCGGTGCGGCAATACTTTCCATGTTGGCGGCAGCCCCTCCGGGAGATAATCATTGGGAATATACCTGCGGACAGTGCCAACGGACTTTTGAGGTGCCTGTTGCCAAGTTCCCTTCTTCAGAGGAAAAGGAGGAAGAATAATTTAATCTAACTATATACGTATAATGAAAAAGAGAAATCTTCTGTTAGCTGCTTTATTATTGATATTGGTGGCCCCCTCTTTTGCTGCCAAAGTAGATACTTTATTAGTTAATAGCCCTTCCATGAATAAGGATGTACAGGTGGTGGTCGTTACGCCGGACGCTGCGTTGGGCAAGAAAGCGGTGGCTTGTCCCGTCATTTATCTGTTGCACGGTTATGGTGGAAATGCTAAAACATGGATCGGGGTGAAACCGGATCTTCCGCAGATTGCGGATGAAAAAGGAATCATCTTTGTTTGTCCGGACGGAAAGAATAGCTGGTACTGGGACAGTCCGAAAGATCCGTCTTACCGTTACGAAACTTTTGTTTCATCGGAACTGGTGAAGTATATTGACGGACATTATAAGACGATTGCTGACAGGAAAGGACGTGCCATAACAGGATTGAGCATGGGAGGACATGGGGCTATGTGGAACGCTATCCGTCATAAAGATACGTTTGGTGCCGGTGGAAGTACCAGTGGCGGGGTAGATATCCGTCCGTTCCCGTTGAACTGGGATATGTCGAAACAGTTGGGCGAATTTGCATACAATAAAAAGGTATGGGATGAACATACGGTTATCAATCAGATTGACAAGATAGAAAACGGGGATTTGGCTATCATTATCGACTGTGGTGAAGCGGATTTCTTTCTGAATGTGAACAAGGATTTGCATAACCGTCTGTTGGCCCGGAAGATTAACCATGACTTTATCACTCGTCCCGGCGGACATAACGGGAAGTATTGGAATAACTCCATTGACTATCAGATTCTGTTCTTTGATAAGTTTTTCAAGAAATAAAAGGGCTAATGCTTGACTTTAGCTTTTGGATGTCGTATCTTTGGATACATAATCATAAAATAGATTGAGGTTAAACTACGATAGAAGGAGAAAGCATTGGCTTTCTCCTTTTTTTATTGTATGCCGGATGTGGGAGAACTTGACCCCGGCTCATAACAGGCGTAAGCTCGGGGATGAAAGCACTTTAGCTGACGGACTACGACAAATTACACGCTCTGTCAGGTTGGAACAGACGCTCTGTTTACCGGAAACAGAACGTCTGTTAAGTAGATTTAGAACGTGCGTTTTGAAAAAGCGGAGTAATGCCGCTTTCTCTGTTAATGATGCATAAATCTGCTCTTGACAAAAGAATGCTGAAATTGTAGTCTGGCTATTATTTGATTCTTAATCCGCTTCCTCCTATGAACAACCGGCTCGAAGGACTATTCACACTTTTCTCTATCTTGATTCGTGTGCTTGGAGTTTCTTCTTCCTCTTCTTTAGGCGGATAAGTTCCGTTCAATACTCCGAGGGCAACACTCAACAAAGTTTCCTTTTCATCACCGAAAGGCAGGAAAGTTAAGTAATCTGTTGAAGCATTGACTGAGTATGTCGGTTTGAATCCGGGGTAAGTATCATGCTCGGAGTCATAGATAGTAGCTACAACCGGATTGACGGACCATTGGAATTCTTCGTTGATGAATTGTTCCGTGGCTACATTTTGTCCTTTTGTTGAACTGCCGATAGCTATTAATTTTTGAATCTTTCCGTTCAGGCAGTGCATCAGCATTTCCGGTGCTCCTGCTGTTTCTCCGCCAATCAGGACGATAAGGGTTGTTAAGTCCAGGTTCTTGCCGCCGGAGGTATTTAAAAGTTTGGAGTCAAATGTCAGGGTCACATCTTTATCCGTGTTCTTGTCATTATATTCCAGAAATCCCATTGTCTGGTCAAGATAATAAGAAGACACAAGCATCGTACTCAACAACTGTACGCAATCAATGCTTCCTCCTTTGTTGTATCGCAGGTCGAGTATTACCTCGTGAATATTCTTCTGAGCAAGCTCATCCGACCATTCGCGTAATTCGGCGTTGTATTTTTCCGGACTCTCTTTGGTGCCTGCCGTAAAACTGTTGTACATCAGATAGCCGACTTCACTTCCATCGGTCAGTGTCAGTGTTTTCTTACAGTGAACCGGATTGTCTACCAATGGTACGGCTGCACCAATCTTTACCGGATCACCTACCGGAACAACCCGGTAAATTTCTTCTTCTTCACCTTCTACCGGTGGCTCTGTGGGCGGAACTAATTGATATTTTCCTAAAGTAACTTCCAAGGGTTCCGTACCTTGCAGTAGTTGGCTTTCATATTTCTTGCTGATATAGGAGGTGTCTACTTTCACAATCCAGTCGCCCCGTTTCAGTACGGCCGCGGCCGGAGAACCGGGAATGACATAAGTAATCAGTGCGTTGTAAGCAGTGTCAATGTCCGGGTTGCGAACCAATGAATAGTCGAATCCATAGCTTGGCAGCGGAGTCTCCATGACAGAATCGACGAACGAATAACTGTCGTTCTTCGACTTTACTTTTGACAAGAACTGGGCAGGTTCCAGAAACAGATTCGCATCATCGTAGGAAGGTAGGTCTTGATACCACAGATAGTTCTGTTGCATGATATCGTACATCCATGTGTCCAATGCAGTCATGTGGGCATACTCCGGCCAGCGGTCGACACCGCAGGAGAAAAAGCCGCTGATAGATACGATAACCAGGGCAGGTATAAGGATTATCTTTCTTAATTTTGTCATTATAAAAAGCTTTTCACTGTGCAAATGTAGGAAATACTTTGCTTATCTACCACATTTATGGTATAAAAATGCCTTCAATGTGTGATTGGTTGTTAGCGGATATGGCCTTATCTTTGCCATATCAAAGTTATCAATAGGTATTAATAGGATTTTTGGATGGATATAGCTGCATTATTATCGGGAGGTGTCGACAGTTCGGTGGTCGTACATCTCCTTTGTGAGCAAGGATACAAGCCGACTCTTTTTTATATTAAGATCGGCATGGACGGGGCGGAATATATGGATTGTTCGGCAGAGGAAGATATTGAATTGTCTACCGCTACTGCCCGTAAATACGGTCTGTCTTTGGAGGTGGTGGATTTACATCGCGAGTATTGGGACAATGTGGCGGCCTATGCCATTGATAAGATTAAGAAGGGGCTGACACCCAATCCGGATGTGATGTGCAACAAACTTATTAAGTTTGGCTGCTTTGAACAGCGTATCGGAAAAGACTTTGATTATACGGCTACCGGACATTACGCCACTACCTTGCAACGTAACGGTAAGACGTGGCTCGGGACAGCGAAAGATCCTGTAAAGGACCAGACGGACTTCCTTGCACAAATAGATTATCTGCAAGTTTCCAAGCTGCTGTTTCCCATTGGCGGACTGATGAAGCATGAAGTGCGTGAGATAGCGTTGAATGCAGGCTTACCGAGTGCCCGGAGAAAAGACAGTCAGGGCATTTGCTTTCTCGGAAAGATAAACTACAATGATTTTGTCCGCCGCTTTTTGGGAGAAAAGGAAGGGATGATTATCGAATTGGAGACTGGTAAGAAACTGGGTACGCATCGGGGGTATTGGTTTCATACGATCGGTCAGCGCAAGGGGCTAGGATTAAGTGGTGGTCCTTGGTTTGTGATAAAGAAAGATATTCAGGAGAATATTATCTATGTGTCCCGTGGTTACGGTGTGAAAACACAATACGGCAATGAACTTCGCATCAACGATTTCCATTTTATTACGGATAATCCGTGGCAGTCAGCAGGAAAGGAGATAGACATCACTTTCAAGATTCGCCATACTCCCGAATTTACGAAAGGGAAACTTGTGCAGGAAGGAGAGAGGCAGTTCCGTATCTTGTCTTCTGAAAAGTTGCAAGGCATTGCCCCCGGACAGTTCGGAGTTGTTTATGATGAGGCTGCGCAGGTTTGCGTGGGGAGTGGGGAAATCGGATGAAGAGCTTCTTGCAGGGATTGACGCCGTGAAGTAGATTATTTTTAGATATAATATTCCGCCAAATCCACAATCCCTGCCCGCATCGCATATTTAGTCGCTTCGTGCACATTATTCACTCCCAGTTTCCGGAAGATATTTTTGCGGTGGCTGTTAATAGTATGGAAGCTTAGATTTTTTTCCGCTGCAATCTCTTTCGTTGTTTTCCCCAGTGCAATTTCTTTCAGGATATTCTTTTCCGTTTGCGTCAGCAAATGGTCTTCTGTCATTGTGCCGGCTACAGGAGAAGCAGCGCCTGAAAGCAGCAGGTTGCTGACATGATTGCAGATATACCGTTGTTTACGGCCGGCACATTGGATAGCAGTCATGATTTCCTCTTTTGAATTATCTTTCATCACTACCCCGAAAGCCATACTGCTGAACAATACCTGGCGGAGAAAATTAATACTTAACTCATCCGAGAACAGAATCCAGTCGACCTCTTTGAATCTTTCCTGCAAGACAATCAGCTCATCCGCCCCGGCAAAATCGAATAGCGTATAATCCAGCACTACCACCGCTTGCGGATACAACCGGAGCTGCTGAATCAGTTCTGCCTTGTTGTCAGCTTCTAAGAGGGTGGCAACATCTTTCTGCTTGCTTAGCAGAAACATCATCCCCGCTTTACTGATGTCCTGATTGTCTGCGATGATATATTCTCTCATAGGAAATTAATGAATTAAAAAAACTCCGCTACAAATGTACGCATTTTGCGCGATTTGTAGCGGAGTTGTTCCAAGATTCTTGTATCCCGATTACCAGGAACGTCCTTTGAAGATGTTGGACTGGTCGAGCGGAATGATATTTCCGTTCAGTGTCAGGTTATTGTTGCTGAAGTTAGGGCTGATTGTAACTGAAGCGTTGTTGTCTCCGTTGCTCATGGTGATAAATACTTGAGCGGAGATACCGATACCTTGAACGCTGAATGAGCAGTTCACATTACCTTTCTTGTCGACATTCATCTTCATGTCCGAAGAATTACCGTCTACTGTGACACCACCGATTCCGTTAGGGCCGGGATAAGGAGTGTTGAAAGCAGTCTGTACTGTGGCTCTGTTGCCGTTCATCAGAACGAAGTTAGTGTTTGAAGTAACAAAAGCGCTCATGCCATTGCGGAATATTACCTGATTGGCTTCCAGAACGAACTGTTTATTCTTCAAAGCCTGTACGGCTTGTTGATAAGCTGCCATGTCCTGCACCTGTTCTTCGGCACGGAGTTTAGCTCTTTCCGCATCTCTTTGAGCTTTTCTTTCTGCGCGGCGTGCTGCTGCGTTACTTTCCTGTGCATACATCATCGTGCTTGCACTTACTAATACTAATGCTAATAATGCAATAAACTTTTTCATAACTTTTTTTTGTTTAGGTTTAATACGTTGTCCGTTTATTGCAAAAACAAAGTCTGTGCCAGATTGTTCACGAGCGTCGCGCAATTTTATATCCGATCGCTGCGACGGCAATACTCATTAAAGGGCTGATAATGTTGAAAAAACAATAGGGAAGATATACCAATGTGGGGACGCTTAGTATTGTAGCCTGCGTCATCCCGCAGGTATTCCAGGGGATCAGCACGGATGTAACGGTTACTGAATCCTCGGTCGTCCGGCTCAGCAAACAACTTTCGTAACCTTTTTTAGCATAAATGTCGCGGAACATATTTCCGGTCAGAATGATACTGATGTATTGGTCGGCAGTTGCCAGATTGAGGAACAACCCGGAACAAACCGTAGCTCCCACCACGCTGACTGTTTTCTTCATAAAACGGACAAAGATAGAAGTGATACTTCCCAACATACCGCTGGCTGTCATCGCTCCGCCAAAGCACATGGCACATAAGATCAGCCAAATCGTATTCATCATGCCGGACATGCCACGTGTAGCGATTAAATCTGTCAAAACGGCATTATCTGTATGCAGACTTGTACTTCCGTAGAAGGTCATCATCAGTCCTTTGAACAGCGAATCGAAGCCGGAGGCAGCCATTCCCGAAATCTCCTGTAATAAATCCGGTTGAAATATCAGGGCAAAGATGCCTGCCAGCAATGTTGACAGGAACAGCGTAATGATAGAAGGTACCTTACGTGCAATCAATATTCCCGTGGCGACCGGAACAATCAGAAGCCATGGTGTGATATGGAACTTCTCATTCAGTGCGGCGGCCACCTCCGTGATATGTTGCGTATTGTTGGCATCATGTGAGAATCCCGCTACGGTGAAAATAATCAGGGTAATGACAAGAGAAGGAATCGTGGTTATCATCATGTAGCGGATATGGCGGAAGAGGGGAGTGTCTGTGACGGAGGCTGCCAATATGGTAGTTTCCGACAATGGAGATACCTTGTCGCCAAAATAGGCACCGGAGATAATCGCTCCTGCAATCCAACCTTCTTCAAATCCCTGCGCCTTACCGATCCCCATTAATGCGATACCGATAGTGGCAATTGTAGTCCACGAACTTCCGGTCATGACTGAAATCAGTACGCAGATAATGCAGGTGGATGCAAGGAAGAAACTTGGGTGGATAATCTGCATTCCATAATAAATCAGCGTAGGCACTACACCGCTAATCATCCAGATACCGCTGAGCGCACCAATAATCAGCAGGATAATGATAGCAGTTGTCACTCCGGCTACGTTGTTTGTAATAGCCAGCTCGTAGTCTTTCCATGGAATTTTGTAGAATGCCATGCCGATAAGGATACAGACTGCGGTGGTAGTAAGCAGTGACACTTGGCTGCCGCCACTCAGTGCGTCGCTGCCGAAAGTATGGATAGTAGCGAATAATAATAGAACAAGTACAATAATCGGTATCAGTGATACGAGTGGGGAAGGAGCTTTTTTCATGCTAAATTCTCTAATCCTTTTTTTGTTGTTTAGCTGATATTTATTTTTGGCTGCAAAGATACAACAAAAAGGTGGAAATCTTTTGCATTATGGGAGCGGGCAATAAAAATTATTATAAGTTTATATTTTCTTGGAATATAGAAAGAGCTAACCTTTAGTTGAGCATGGTTTTACGTTTCAGCCACCAATAGCGGATGAAAAGTATTCCTGTCAGAATCAGCGCAATGGACAATCCGGTGTAGAAGACAGAGATAAAACTTTCGGGTAGCAAATGGAAGCTTCGGATCGTAATTCCGAGAGAAATCATGAATATCATGATTATCCAGCTTTTTACATCGAAGAAAGAGAAAGGACAGTTGCGGGTTTCTTTCTTCTGTTCAATCCGGCGGGTATGCTTGTAGTAGAGTCTTTTAAAAATCAGTACGAAGAATAACAGGAAAACGATAGTGGCTTCCCCTATCTTAAACATCCAGTCGTGTGAGTTGTTCATCCAGGTGACGATTCCTATCCGCAGGATGTTTCCGCCCGCAATAATCCAGACGGTGCCGGCTATGATTAGTAAGATTTGTCTGTTAACTCCGTACTTCATAGTTTACTGATTTTTTGTATTAAACGGTTTTACCATCCATTTTGTTGACTCACTTCTTAAAGAAAATCGTAATTAATAGAGAAATACCGGTTAAAAGGACTCCGATACCGATAACGCCGTGCCAGCCATACAGTTGCCAGAAACTTCCGGCAAGGAATGTTCCCATGGAGCCACCGATGAAGTAGGTAGTCATGAAAATTGTATTGATACGGTTCGAAGCGCGGGGATTCAGTTCGAAGATACTCGTCTGGTTACTGAGTTGGATGCATTGCATCCCTATATCAATCATGATAATGCCGGCGATGATTCCGGCGTAAGTGTTTTCTCCGACGAAGAACAATAACCAGGACAAAAGAATCAATCCGCAGCCGATGAAGTTGAAGCGGCGAACGCCTACCCGTTTTACATATCTTCCCACAAAAGAAGCTGTTAATGCTCCGGCTACTCCGCAAAGTCCCAGCATACCAATCACGTCGCTATTGGCGAAGAATGGAGCTTGTCCCATTTTGAAAGCGAGGTAGGACCACATGGCGAGGAGCGAACCGAAGTTCAGGGCGGCCCGGATAGAGTAGATGCGTAGTTGCGGAAACTCTTTCACCAAAGCCAGCAGGGATTTCATCAGGTCGCTGTACTTTCCCCGGAAGTTGGTCTGAATGTTGGGAAGAACTTTCAGTACGACAACCGCACAGACAAACATCATACCTGCGGCAATATAATACATCTCCCGCCACCCGAACAGTTCACCGACGAATCCGCTGACGACGCGTGAAGCCAGGATGCCGGTCAGTAATCCCGATAAGACGATTCCTACATTTCTGCCTTTATGCTCCGGACGTGAAAACTGGGCGGCCATGGGAATGAATATCTGTGGAATCATAGAACAGGCCCCCGTAAGGAATGAGGCAACAAGTATCACATGGATATTATGCGCCAGGGCAATCGTCAATAGTGAGAATATAAGGACGAGGAAGTTGGCAAGGATAATCTTCTTGCGTTGGTATAAATCACCCAAGGGAGTGATAAACAATAGTCCGGCCGCATAACCTATCTGCGTGACCATGGCAATCAGGTTAGTTCGGAACTCTGATATGCCAAGTTCATGGCGTATCATATTTAGCAGAGGTTGGACGTAATAGATATTGGCTACCGAAATACCCGCCACAATAGCAAGTGTCCAGAGGATAGACGCCGGTAGTCCTCCGTTTTCTTTTAATGGCTGTTTCATGCCGCAAAGATAATAAATAAGCTGTTTATTCGACGAAGAAAGTAGTAGAAACTGTATTGCCCTCATCGTCTACTGCTGTCAGTGAATGTTTACCGGGAGTAGGTTGCAGGGAAATCTTGTGGAAGTCCTGCGTTTGCGTCTGATAAGTTTCATCGAGGTGCCAGAAGATCGTTGCGTCAGGATTGCTATGAGCCAGTTCCACCGTTATAAAACCTTTACTGCCATCCATTTGTCGGGGCAGTTTGATACGGGCGTTCATCGGAGGATAAATAAATTGCATTGCTTGGAAGGTGTCTTCCCCACAGCCGGGTTTGAAAGGCGGAAGCGACTTGTATTCCGGGTGATGTTGTTTGTAATACCATTCCCATACGGGTGGCAGGACAAACCAGGATTTCTGAATAGTAGGCTCTGTATTTGCACAGTTTTCATAAATACGCCGGCTTTCATCGGCGGATAGTGTGACAAGGTGATGATAAGGGCAAGCTTCTGTCCGCAGTCCGGCGGGCAGAACTAGCAATGTATCTATATCTTCACAAAATCTTCCTTTCAAGTGGCCGGACTGGTGGCATACTTCTGCATCAATGAAAACTCCTGTCGGGCGTTCGAACCATGACGATGAAGGGAGATAATTGAATATGTCGAATAACACGGGACCTGCTGTTTGTGCGCCGACTAATCCGGGCTTTCCCTCTCCGGTTGCATTTCCTACCCATACGCCGACTGCATAACGTGGAGTTACACCCACTGCCCAGGCGTCACGGAATCCATAGCTTGTTCCGGTTTTCCATGCAACCGGCTGCATGGAAGGGATAGCTTTCCAGTCAATTTCTTCGGGGCGGTTGACTTCTTTCAAAGCGTTGAATGTCTGCCACACGGCACCTTTATCCCAGATACTTTTATGCTGTACGGCCCTGTTTTTAGTATCTTCTTCTACTATCATTCTCGCTTCCGCTTCTTTGGAGGAAACGGGAGTTTCTGAATCCGAATGTCCGGTGACAAGGCTTCGCCCCATTTGCGCATAGGCGTTCGTCACGTCCCATAACGTAGCTTCCGCTCCTCCTAAAATCAATGATAACCCATAATGGGAGGATGGGCGACTGATCGTTTTGAATCCTATTTGTTGCAGGAAGTTGTGGAACTTGGGTACTCCGTATCTTTGCAGCATGGTCACTGCCGGGATATTCAATGAGCGTGCTAATGCTTCTGAAGCGGGTACGGCTCCTTCATATTGCATACTGAAGTTCTGTGGAGTATACCCGTTGATGTTGACAGGCACATCCGGCAATAGCATATCGGGCAACATACTTCCTTCCTGCAACATGGCATAATATAAGAAAGGTTTCAATATACTGCCAGTGCTTCTGGGAGCCTGGATCACATCTACCTGATTTCCTCCTTGTTTCCGGTCGAAATGTACATTCCCGCAGTAAGCCACTACTTGACTGGAAGGAATGTCAATCACAAGAATAGCCAGGTTGCGAATATCACTCCGATTGAATTCATTGCTCCAGCGTTCGGCCAAATCCTCTATATGAGTCTGCATTCCTTTGTCGATAGTCGTGCGGGAATACCGGCCGTTTCTTTCCTGATAGAATCGGCTGACCAGATGCGGCGCTATTTGAGGTAAGGGATGAGGTTCGTCAGGCAGCGGTTCGCTGACAGCCAGTTCATAGGTCGATGAGTCGATAATCTCTTTATCAAGAAGTTGTTTCAGGAGACGGTTTCGTTTGGCAAGTAGTGTTTTTCGTCCTTTCGACAAATGAATGATGGCGGGGGCATTGGGCAGGACGGCGAGCATGGCGGATTCTGCCCATGATAAATCCTCGGTGGAGTGACCGAAATAACGCCAGGATGCTGCATCCAATCCTACTACATTTCCTCCGAAAGGTGCGTGTGATACATACATCGACAGGATTTCTTCTTTTGAAGCACGAAACTCCAACCGGGTGGCAAGAATCATTTCAATCACTTTCTCTCCGAAAGTTCGTGACTCATGGCGGGCCAGGCGGATCGTCTGCATTGTGAGGGTACTGCCTCCGCTGACGATACGTTTGTTTTTTAGATTCTGATAAGTAGCTCTCCCTATGGATAACGGGTCTACTCCCCAATGATAATAGAAATTCTTGTCTTCGAAAGTAATGAGGCATTGCCTGATTTTCTCGGGTGTCGTCTTTCGTGGAGGAAATCTCCATTGACCGTCGGAAGCGATACGTGCTCCTAATAACTCTCCATTTCTGTCTGTCACAACGGTAGAGTAGGGAACATGAAACAGTTGCCGGGGAAGACAAAAGATATATCCTATCACTAAAAGAGTAATAATGCCGAGCAATACTCTTTTAATGACGGATAAATGTTTGAAGAAATTCAATATCTTGTCTCCCATGAACCGAGTTTGTTCCATGCACAGAATCTACATTAGCGGCTGACTGTGGTTCTTCCCGCTTTGCTTCGTGCCTGTACATTGACGTCATACATCGCTTCACACTGAACAGCCGGAAGGATAAAGTTACCCGCATAGGTAGCTTGCAGCCTGATTGTAAATATCTTCGTTTCGCCCCGGCGCAGATTGAAATAAGTCAATACACGATCGTCGCGGATATCCTGATAAGTATATTGGCCGCTCACATTACCGGACGAGTCGGTTGTCTCTTGTGGCTCTGCTTCGGGAACCGTCATTCTCTCGTTATACACTTCCCAGCCGGACGGGATGATGTGAGTCAATGCCAAGTTGGTGTAATCGGTGGTCCCGCTTGTGTTGGATATCGAAGCAATAGCCGTGAAGTCCGTTCCCTGCCGGATATCGTTGACAGACATCGGTTTACCATCCATACTTGCATACCTGATATCCATACGAAGATTGTCGGAAATAGCCGGCAACGTATCATTCAACAACTGTGTACGTGTAATAAGGTCTACGCTTAGTGCTCCCTTGCCTTGATTCTTTACGGCAACCGTTCCTGATTTGGGAGAAGTGGAAATCTCTTTCTCGAAGACGGCTTTGGCCGATTTTACGGCAGGCTGTTGTTTGCCGTTCCATGTCCAGGTGAAGTCTAACGAGCCGGACAACTTCTCCGCCAGACGTCCCATTGCCATAAGGGCGAAAGCGGTGGACTGTGTACTGAACCAGTTCTCTTGTGACAGATTCTTTGAAACGACTTTCGCTTGCTGTAAAGCATCCCGTTCCCGGTTCATCAGAAGTAATGTTTCCAAGATCATCGCTTCATCCCGGTCGGACGAACCGTAAATCTGATTCATGGAAGAGTAGGGGATGACTGTTGTCTCTGCATTGTACACTAGTTCTTCGGCAGGCTTCATCTTGCCCGTCAGTGCGTAGGCAGCTGCCAGTCTCCATTTAGCTTGGATAGATAATCCCGGTTGTTCTTTCATCCGGTTCATGGCGCCATATTCTGGTGCACCGGCCAGAGCCAGGGTATAGAGGCGGAAAGCCTGTTGCAGTTCTGACTGCCATTGTTGCCAGTTGTTTGCCTCTTGAGGCATACGCCAATTTTGTGCGGCAGCACGTTGGAAGCGTTTCCACTTGTTCAATACATTTGCATGGACGGCATAGCCTTTCTCCTGCGCCAGTGTTAAGAACATTCCTGTGTAAGAACTGATCCATTCGTCAGCAACGGCATTTCCCGGCCAGTAGACAAATCCTCCGTTGGGGAGTTGGCGGGCGTAAATCTGACGGATCGCTTCTTGTACATTTGCTTTTATCTTCTCTGCCTCCCGGGTATCTATTGTTTTGAATTGAGCGATAAACAGGAGTGGCAGTGCTTTTGAAGTCAACTGTTCCGTGCAGTGGTGTTGATAGTTATATAAGAAGTCGAACCGACGGCTGATGTCTACTGATGGAATGCGCGATACTTCCAGTTTTATCTGGTTGTTTGCAGACAAACTTCCTAACTGATAGGATAATTCTTTGTTCTGTCCCGTTTCTATCCATTCGCTGCTGCGTAATGTAACTATCGGATTCGGATTCCGTACTTCTATTTCAATGGTTTCTTTGGTTTGTTGTCCGCCACCGCTTGCCGTCAGTTTGATGGTTGCCTTTCCGGTTTTGTTGCCGGTCTTTAAAGTAAAGAACACAAGTTGGTCGCCGGGCCGGTTGAAGGTGAGCGACTGTTGATGGGAACCTTCTATCTGAACTCCACCACCGGACGCCTGAAGCGATACGGTCACATTCTTCACTTGTTTTTCCATAGCGAAGACATTGACCGGAACAGTGATTTCTTCCTGAATACTAAGTACGCGCGGCAAAGTGGAGAGTAACATTAATGGTGTCCGTACAAATGCAGTCTTTTCTGCATTCCCGTAAGCTCCGTCCTGTCCTGCCACTACCATGGCACGTACCGAACCCACATACATCGGAAGTTTCAATGTATGCGTCTGCTGCCTGCCCTTTTCCAAATAGAATGGCCCTATAAACTTCACTACGGGTTTGAACCGGTTCGCTTTTGCGTCGGCCGGTTTGAGCGTTGCATCTCCACCAACGCTGAAAAGTGAACTGTAAGCTCCGGCAGAAGCTCCCAATACATTGTCGTACATATCCCAAGTGCGGATACCGAGTGCCTCGCGTGAATAGAATTCATTCCAGGGATCAGGTGTCTTGAAATTGGTTAGATCCAATAATCCGTCATCAACAATAGCTAATGTGTAAGTCATCGGCTTCCCATTTTTTTCGCTGACTGTGACGTTGAAGTCTGTCTCCGGTCGCAATACTTCCGGCATCTGTATCTGAGGTTGCAGAATAGTCTGGCGGTTGGTGACAAATACCGGAGCAATGCCATACATACGGATCGGTAAATCATTTATTGTCTGTGCATGAGGTTGTAGCAGACTGATGTGCAGATATACGTTCGGAGTCATTTCCGGAGTAATCTCAAATGTATATTTCGTGTCTCCCTCGTTGGTTACCTCTATCCATTCCCGGTGCAATACGGACGAACCGTTTTCTATGGATACCAACGCACGCCCTCCGGCAGCCGCAGGAATAATTGCCGTAGCTGTTTCTCCTATCTCGTAAGAGTCTTTATCCAGCGAGAAAGTAAGCATCTTGATACCGCTGGGATCGGTCTTGTTCGAACGTCCCCGTGATTCCGGCCAGTCTACATAGATGGTTCCTCCGGTGGCGTGGCCACTATCTTTGTCTTTTACATATACGAGATAGCGTCCCCAAGACGGATAATCGACACGGAATTTAAATGTTGTTTTTCCTCCGCTGGTCTGCAATTTACCACTGGCTACGGGGGTAATGGAACTATTGTTGATGTAAGTGCCGAAAGACTCGTCGCTGTTTTCCCACCACCAGCTCCAACTGATGCGGTATATCTTATATTCCAGGTTGGAACGGTTCACCGGCTGTCCTTGCGAATTAACGGTCACGATATCAAAGACGTGGTCTTTATCCGTTTCGATATATTTTCCTTTCGGTTGATTCAGATTGATTCCTACGTAAGATACAAATGGGGAGAACGGAATGCTTTGTGTATAGATGCTGGCGTCTCCTCCCGGTTCGAATACCCGGGTGGTGAAGGTCGCATTCAGCATACCCGGTGCATTTGTTGCTGCCGGAACTTTCAACGTGACTCCTGCTTTTCCTTCCGCATTAAGTATGCCATCGAACACATCCGTTTTAATGGTTGTGAAATCCGTAGCAGGATCGTTGAATATATATTGTCCGTAGTTCTTGAATTGCGTGTTTACTTTGGACAAAGACATTTCCACTTTAGCTTTCAATTTGGAGGCAGTGGCTCCCGTCAGCCACGCAGAAGCGAGCGGAACAGTGACATTTTTGTCTGTTGATTGAAGAATCTTCGGTAGCGTCAGATTGATTTTCAGTCGGTTGGGCTTTATCGTTTCAATACGCAGGCCTTTGTGGAAAGTAGTTCCTCCTACCTTTATATATGCATTCCAAAGACCGGTCGGGTCACCGGCTTGCGTAGGAACATCAAACGTGTAGAATCCGTTCATACCTTGTGTGGAAATCATTTTGGTATAGAACTGCCCTTTCGGATTATAGATTTCGAGTGCTACGGGATGTTTGTCCGGTATCCTCTTTTCCCGGTCTTCCAATATGAAGGAGATGTGTAGTGTATCTCCCGGTCGCCATACACCTCTTTCACCATAGATGAATCCTTTCAGTCCTTTCTGAATCTCTTTTCCTCCTACATCGAACCGGCTGACAGACTGTTCTTCACCGTCTACTACGCGAACATAAGCCTTTTGTTTCTCCGCTTCTGCCACAACGATGAAGGGTGTTCCTTTTGAGCTGATTTCAACAAAACCCTCTCCATTCGTTTCCCCTTTTCCTATGGGTTGCAATTGGAAGTTGTAAACCGTTACCTGTGCTTTTCCTACCGGATTTGTATCCAATATGTTACTTACGGCAATCCATAGTTTATTCAGAGAATTACGTTTCACGATCATTCCCAGATTAGAGGCAAAAACGTTGCAGGCGGCAGCCCGATCCGAATTCATATAATAGGAAGGGTGACAGGGATTATCCCGTTCTTTCCATCGGTATACACTCCAGTCCATTGTTCCGCCGTTATAGTAATAATAGGCTTCGGGCGTATCCCAAACCGCTTCATCCGCTTCGGACAAGGCACTTCCGCTTACTTTCATCAAACCGTCCGGCGTATTATTGTCAGCGAACTTAATATCCTGATTGTCGACTCCGCCGCATGGATAAGCAGAGTATTCCTGGCGGAAAGAGAGTATCACCCGGTAAATGGCTCCCGGTTCCTGACGAATCAATCCGGCAAGGTCTATCGAATAGTTTTCCCAGTTATGAATATCTTTTGAGGTATCTTTGCCCAGCCATAATGTTTTCTTGTATACCAACCGTCCCGAACGGCGTAATTCATTAGCAGAAGCTAGCGAATTGGTTTGCATAAACATCAGCACATTATTTTCAAAGATACGAATCACGCTTAAGTCCACAGCATACAGGTTTACAGCCCGGAATGGGATAATCAGGCTTTTTGAATCGGGCAGGATAGCGGCGGTTGTCAACATCTCTACCTGCGGTTTCAGATTTATTTCGCTGAATGAGATCGAATGTGAAGTTCCCAACGTTTTGTCCTGACTGCTTTTTACTCCTTCATGGATGTTGAGCGTCAATTTGCTTAGTTGGTTTGCTTCGAAGTAGATGAATACCCTGTTTTCTTTGATCTGGAAAACGGAAGAAGAAAGCTCCGGAATCTCAATCAACCCTTTCAGGTCCTGTGTATCGGATAAAGGGGCGGAGAACACAACCTCAATTCCATTTTCCGGTTCGTCGATGCGTGTGGCGGACAGAAAGCGGAAACTATCTTTCGCTGGAATCAGAACCTCTTCACTTTGAGTTTGATCGATACGTGCGGGACTGCCATTGGCGGTGATGGTCAGTTGGTAATCCTCCGTATCTCTCGGAACCTGGTTGATACAGAATTGGTATCGGGTAAGATTATCTGTTGGTATAATTTCTATCGGATAACTTTTGTTATTCCCGTCCTTGGCGGTCAATATCTTTTCCACCTCTTCCTTTTTTACGATGTCGCTGAAACATATTTCCCCCTTGATATTTATTTCATCCGGTTGGGCATCTGTGATAGGTAGCGGTTCTATGGAAAGTGTGAAATTGCGTTCCTGTACCCGGAAGGAGAAGTTGAACTCCTTTAATTTCTTGTCCACTTCGACGAATTTTCCAAGTTGGAACGTACACTCATAAAGTGATCCCGGCTTCAGTGTACCTTCTTCGGGTACAAATTCAATGGTATTATTACTCACCCAATATGCCTTCCCTTTCAGTGAAGGTGAAAAACTAAACGGATTTTCCTTTAACTCATTATTTAAGTCTACCATTGGTTGCTCGTGTGTCAGTTCAATACGTATGGTAGAGTTCTGTGAAATAACTCCTCCTGTATAGGCATTTACATACGGAGCATATTCGGCAGAAGGAATGATGTCTTTTTGCGTGCGTGTGCATGATGAAAAACTCACGATCATCAAAAGTAGAAAGAATAGTCCGGTAGCACTACTGCTACATTTAGTTTTTATTTGTCCCATAGCGAAGAGGTTTTATAATTCAACAAACAAATATACTGTTTTTATGATAGATTCTTCTCAATTCTACTTATTTTTGTGAACTCTAATAAGATAGTTTATGGGAAAGAAGAAAGAATATAAAGAAGCCAATCGGCGATTTCTGAAAAACCTGTCTTTTCAGGAAGGTGTTTTTGCATTGCCGTGTGGCATCTATTATAAAATACTGGAGACCGGTGAAGGTACGGTTTCTCCGGGTGCGCGGAGCATTGTTACCGTGCATTACAAAGGAAGTCTGATTGACGGTCGGGAGTTTGATAATTCTTATGAACGCAGTTGTCCCGATGCTTTACGTCTCAGTGACGTAATAGAAGGCTGGCAGGTGGCACTTCAGAAAATGCACGTTGGGGATAAATGGATAATTTATATCCCTTATACAATGGGATACGGCAATAAATCAGTTGATTCTATTCCTGCTTACTCAACATTGGTGTTTGAGGTAGAACTGTTGGGAGTTGCTTAGAAACAAGAAAGCAACCCTTCAGATTGCTTTCTCTCTCTTGGTAAACAGCCACTTGGAATAAAGTGGACAAACAGGTAAGATAATAATATTAGCTTTTCATTTTTATACTAAATTAAATATTAAAACGCGGAAATACGGATATAAAAGTTCCTTACCAGAACAAATCCGTATCTCCGTGTACCCATGTTTAATAATAATTATTTATGAAGTTTGATGTTTCGGACATCTCCTTCTTTAAAATCAAAATGCTTCAGTTTCATACCTTTCCGGCTACCTACCGTAAGCGACTTCAACGAGAGGGTGCCATTAATCACTTCTATGGTAACATCATCTTCTGTTACTTGAACCGTACCCCATGAATAGCCGTTGCTCCAGAAATAGTTGCCTGGACGGTCTGTTATCTTCATGCTTTTATCAACACCCGAATATTGGAACTCGCTCAAAGCTATGATAGCAGACCAGCTTGCCATGGAGCGAGCGTAATGGTGTCCGCATTCCGATTCACTGAAAGGATTACGTTTTGCACCATCATGACGGCGCCGGATGGCATTGATACAAGTAAGAGCATCTTCTTCCATGCCTTCATAAAGCATTCCAACGGCAGCACAATATTCAAATCCTGTCATGACTTCGGAAAAGTATGGGAATGGAACTTCCAGACGTCCTTTCGGCCAAGAAGCCATAAGTAAACCTGCTTCATCGCCCATTACGTAAGAACGCATATTGTTAAAATGACGGCTGAAGTCTTCCACGAAGTTATATTTCATGATACTCTTCATTGTTGTTTGTATATTCTTCTTATCACCCAGATAACCTAATCCGCACAAGTGAGCCATATATTGTCCAACAAGCTGGTCGACAAGACAACCTTGTCCTAACTGGAATCCCGGAATCTTAACATCAGGGTCGTTCATGTCAAGAAATTCAAATGTCTTCGGATCTGTAATCTTATGTTCATAGTACTCTCCGTTGAACAGATTTTCGTCCATCCATTCGCTTCCCTTCTCAAACAGTGTACGGCATTTCTTCGCAAAGCTTTTATCTTTCATTGCTATTGACATCTTTTCGACAGCCTTTAAAGCTCCCATATACCAAAAGCCCATTTGAGGATTAGGTCCAAAGTAGTTTACATCCATGGTATTATGTTGCGAACCTTCCATTACTCCATCCTGATTACCATCCCAGCCTTTTTCTATCCAAGCGTATGAAAGGACTTTCTTCACCTGTCCCCAGTTATTTTTCAGAAAATCATTATCTCCGGAGAGTTGCCATTCGCGATATATTTTCATTATACATCCCATTTGCCCGTCTGCAGCCGGATTGTTCCCTTTGCTTGCTTCAGAAAGTGGGAGAGATGCCCTGAAATTCATCAAACCGTTTTCCTTTGTGGCATAGTTGAACTCTACGTCACGCATGGTTTTTGCCAATTCCCCGAAAAGATAAGGAGTGGCAGTTTCGTAGTTCCATACATGGGTACAAGAACCTTCACACGAACCGAAACGGTCCATTACACCTTCCCATCCCATCATATGACCGCTTGGCAAACGAAATACTGTTTGAGAGCGCAATGTAGCTAGATTGAACAAAGCCGCCTCTTTCACCACCTCCGGATAAGAAGTGCCGAGCAGTGCATTAATGAAAGACAATGTCTTATTTTCTAATTCGGGTATTTGTGGGATGATAGTTTCCGCTGCTTTCCAAGCATCAGGATATTGATTGCTATAATAGTTGCCTACTACAACAGAAGACCAAGCTTTCCTGTTCGGGAAACTCCATGTGATATAAAATGTAAATGTTTCAGTACTTTGTGGAGCTATTGTCTTATTTACAGACAATGAAGCCATAGGATCTTCATCTTCCTGCTTACTTCGTTCGGTCAGCATACCATCCGCACTAAAATCATCCCAAAAGTTGAGAATGCTATTGTTCCAGTTATCGGCTTTTGACGAAGTACGGTAAGTCACGCCATTAACTGCCTGAGTGGTAAGCGCAACAGTTCCCCATGCCGAATCATCCTTATCTACACCATCCGAATAAAGGTATATTCCTTTTATATTGTTGCTTTCAACATACTTGTTCTTGTTGTTCTTTGCTCCTGTAGGAATGTAATCACCTTTCCAGTCTGTACGGAATTTACTTCCGTCCTTACCTATAAAGTTGCGTATCGAACCACAGATTGATACATTCATCGGTTGGTCGGTAGTGTTTGTAACTTCATACGAGAGTACGGCCACAGGCAATCCGCTGGCATCGGCATCGCCAGGAATAAACGGGTTAAAACCCTTTCCCTTGACTTTTACAGGCAGATTGCTGTCCGATAAAGAAACTTGTCCGAAAGGGTATGCCGCCTCGAATGAAGCTTGTTCAAAACGCGGAAGACCATGATGATTGACAGGACGTCCTTCATAATGCAAATATTCATGCGAATATAAAGGTCCTGCCAGCAATGTGGTAGTCGCTTTCTGGTTTTGCGGTTTGGCATAGATTGCAAAGAAAGGGGCATTGTTCCCTGTGGTTACTGTGCTGTATTTCTTTGCCGGGACATTCATTATTTCCCAGTCGCGTAGTTCTCCACGCCCTCCGAGCGATACTGTACCAGTTCCGATACCTCCTAAAGGTAACGCAATTTGGTAAAGATGTTCCTTGTCATATTTCTTTAATACAGGCCATTGTTGCGGCTTCCATTCTTGAGCCTGGACCGTAATAATACCGGAAAGCAATGCTCCGGTTGCAATTAAATAGAGTTTATTCATATCGTAAATATAGTTTTATGTGAGTTCACGATTAGATCAACCGTATCAAAATTCCAATATCCTCTTATTAGAATTTAATGGTAATATTTTTTTTATTTCCCAAATGGGTTTGTACGGTAAAGATAACTAATTTAGTGATTATAACAAATTTTGTTACAGTTACCATAGGCTTTTATTTCTACCTTCGCCCTAAACTCCTGTAAATGATCAATAAGGATGGAATGTTGTTATTGTCGGATTCAAATAGATTGGCAATATTTGCATAAACTCATAATTATATGAATAAGGAGGGGTGGCTAAAAGTCGGGGTGGTAGGTGCGCCTATCTGTGCATATATTATGCTTGTGCATTTACCTACCACCTCCCCCTACGGGTACTCCTCCTTCCCGAAGGAGGAGAATAGAGATACCACCGACTTGTAAATTACTACTAAATTTGAAGAAGAACCTTCTTATTTTGCTTTTTCTTCTGGTATAGAGAATAAAAATCCCCATAACCTTATCAGTTACAGGGATTTAATATGTTGTAATTGTTATAATTACTTGCTCAAAGCCTGAGCTACGTCAACAGCACAAGCTACTGTACAACCTACCATCGGGTTGTTACCAATTCCCAGGAATCCCATCATTTCTACGTGAGCAGGAACTGATGAAGAACCAGCGAACTGAGCGTCTGAGTGCATACGACCCATTGTATCTGTCATACCATAAGAAGCAGTGACACAGCATCCCTGTAATTTAATCAAATCAATCGTAAATGATTGTTTTACAGATAAATATTGAAATATTTTAAAGAACGCTCCAGATTATAAATCTCTCTGTTTTGAATAAATGGTCGTGAATAAGTCACAAACCTTATATATTTAGTAATGCTATTACTTCATTTCTTAGTTTTGGTAAATGATTAATAACCATACTCCAAAGTATATCTACTGATAGGCTGTCATAACCATGTATGATATAGTTTCTGGCATCAACAATTTTGTGCGAATTAGTTATGGCTATCTCTTTATCAACTTTTAGTATTTATTCATAGCTTCACCAATAATCTCTATGTTTCTTTTCGATGGCTCGCCTAAGACATAGGTTACTATAGAAGTCATCATAAATTTTAGGAGTATTGCCAAAGAAACTTTCTACTTCTTCAATAGCAGTTAGAATATCTTGCAAATGTTTCTTTATTAATTCATCCATAGATTAAAGTTTTAGTTGCATCCGCATTCTTCTTCAAATATGGATTCTTAATAGTCTGTTCTTCCAGTAAGTCTACTTTTCTACCAAATAAATTTTCTAAAGCATATTTGAAATCAAAAAAATTATCAAAGTAATCGCCTACTTCTGTCTTATTAAAATCGACAACTAAATCAACATCGCTGTTCTCACTAAAACGATTAGTAAGAACAGAACCAGAGACAAACAGTTTATGTACCTTATGTTTTTTGCATAGGTCAATAATCTTCTGGATATTATTTTCAATCAACTTCATAGGTGTATCTCCTTTCAACGCAAAGATAATTAATGCTTAAAAAGTAACTTGTGCAACTTTTGAATGCTCACTCTACAACAAACTTTCTGCTCTTTAAGAGCTAAATACATAATTGAAGTGCATTGATTGCAATTATTTTTTCTTTTTTCACCATTTATAATTCTTCAATTTCTTTTTGGGTTAATCCAGACGCTCCAATTATCAGTTCCATTGAAGGCCCCCGATGATTTAAGATAACGAGCGACTTCCATAGCCTTTTTTTTCTCACCTTCTTCTCTTCCTTCTTCTCTCTTCTTCTCTTCCTTTCTCCAAGCCCTTTTCCATACCTTTCTCCAATCCTTTCTTTTCCGCCGTAGATATAACACTATACCAGTCACGGAAATTTTTCAGACTGTCCCAATACTCACTCAATTCAGTCTTGGTAAACTTAGCTATCTCGGCAGTTTCAAAGAGACGATCAAAAACTCTGTTCTGTAATGCTTTGGGACGCTCAAGCAGAGAGGTAAGGTTACGCAGAACAAAAAGCCACTTGTCAAACATACTCTCCAACTCATCCTCAGTCTTATTGAATTTAGGCATCTCAAGATAAACAAAGGTAAGTTTATCATAGAATACCTTGTGCGTATAAAGGTCTACAAGTTTCACCTCATGATGGAAATACTCCTTATCCGAATTGTCAAAAGAGAAATTCAGAATACCCACTACATAAACAGCCTTCAACTCATAATCCCATTCTCCACGTTTGGCCTGTTCACGAATAGGAAAAGTAGAATAAAAGACGCTACGGTCTTTGAAGAACTGCTGCTCGCCACGCTGCATCTCTACCAGGAACTTCTCTCCCTTCTCATTCTCACAATATACATCAAATACGGCCCGACGGTCATATTCCTGTGTTCCAAGATGCTTTGCATTAAGGTAAGTTACATCCTTGATTACTTCCTCCTTAAATAAGAGTGCATTTAAAAAGCTAATTAACAGCTCCTTATTCATAGCTGTTCCAAAAAGCAGTTTAAATCCAAAATCGGTATATGGATTTACGTATTTATCCTGAATTCCTTCTGTTCCCATATCTTTTCTATTCTTATAATTTCAAAATCAAATCGCGGAAATGCCCTATTGTATATCCAACAACATGAGAGAGCGTTAAAAATGTCTCAATAAACCTTCCCAACACTTATGTACAAAAATACTAATAATCAGGTAAAAATCAAGCAGAAAGAGTCTATTTTAACAGAGAGATAAAAAGTAACCGGATTCCGCTATTTGCTATTCATACGATTACAGTGATCATTATAGCTTAAAACAATTTTCTACTTTACAATAAAACATAACATATATGTTTCTAAATAAACAGTGAATCAAAAATACCTCGTACATGCAAACAATAAAAAATAGTTCATAATAAACATTGTAAGTACACATGTTTTTTTGTAAATTTGCAACTTAAAAATTTAATTATGACCAAAGAAGAAAAATTAAATCTACTAAATAGAGTATTTACACCTTCAGCTCCAATAAAAGAACGAGACTTTTTCATAGGAAGAAAACGACAATTAGAAAAAGTAAGAGATGCAATAAATACGATAGGACAGCATGTCGTGCTATATGGAGAAAGAGGTGTTGGAAAAACCTCTTTAGCTAATATAATGTCTCACATATATACTAATTTGTATCCAGTAAAAATAACATGTGAAAGGAATGCAACATTCCAGTCGTTATGGTCTAGAGTCTTTTCTGAAATTCAATATTCACAAACGGTTCAAGGTATTGGATTTAATGCAGAAAAACGAACAGAGTTAGTAGATATTGCTGCACTATATCATAACAATACTTGTGGCAATGAGATAGCTAATGTTATTGAAGTTTTAAAAAAACTCCCATTACACAAATTTTTATTCATTTTTGATGAATTTGATCGAGTTAATAATGAGCAGGTAAGAATCCTTTTTGCCCAATTAATAAAAATCTTGTCGGATAACTGTTCTAATGTAACAATTGTATTAGTTGGCATTGGCGAAAATGTATGTGAACTACTAGAGGAACATTTATCCGTGGAAAGATGTTTGAAGCAAGTAAAAATGCCTAAAATGCATGATGACGAATGTTTAGATATAATCACCTCAGGACTTAAAAAAATAGAACTAAATATATCAACAGCAGTTGCTAATCGAATTGTAAACTTTTCTTCTGGATTTCCACATTATGTACATTTAATATGTAATTTGGGAGCAATGGAGTTAATTTTAAATGACAAACTAGATTTTACTCAAGAATACCTAACTATTGCAATTCGAAAAGCTATTGAGAATAGTGGAGAGTCATTAAGATTGGCATATCAAAAAGCTGTAGGTTCTATAGAAGTCAGTAAAAAGTGGGGGCAAATTGTGAATGCATGCGCAACAGCATTGCATGACGATAATGATGCATTTTCTATAAAACAAATAGAGAACGCATATAAAGAGCTGAGATACGAACAAGTAAACATTCCCTATTACATATCACGTTTATGCAAAGAAGAGCATGGAATTTTACTAAAAAAAATCGGCACTGGCAAAAATGCACGTTATAAATTTGTCAATCCAATGATGAAAGTGTTTATCAAATTAAAAATGAATCAACGATAAATACATATTGCATTTCCTTTAATTTCAGGCAATTCAACTGTGGTTTCAGCAATATTATATACAGTTTTAATGTAACCATAATTCTGACTTCCACTGCCTGTAGAAAAAATATTAGAACAGAATGATTTATATTTATCTAAAACTATTTGTTGCGGCAAAGAAGAGTTAGTAAAAACCGTAGTTGCAGCTATAATTTGCTTTTTACTCAAATTTGAAATATTAGACACGCTTTCTATTAAAGAATCGGATGATATAGAACCATGGTGAGGAACTTTTATATATCCAATATTATCAAAATAATACTCTGGTATACGCTTTATAGTTTGATTTTCAATATCACCACCAAAAACAAAATTTAAGTCCCCAAAATGAATTATTATGCCAATTGAAAAATCATTTAATTTACATTTCTTATTCTTTGTTGTTCTTTTTCCGACAATTGCAGAATTAGGCGCTATAATTGAAAAAGAAAAATCCAATTTAGCTATAGTATCAGTATAAATTGTCTCTTCAAATATATTTCTATTTTTAGGTAAAGATACACTAACTCTATTAACTTGATAGTTCTGCTTTCTTATACCAACAGAATTTATATAATTTAAAGCAGAAGTTGCATTCTCGCCTAATTTTCTTCCATTTAATACTCCTTCTGGCAATAATATTGTGGTTGTTTTTAATCCATATTTCTTTAATGTATCCTCAATACCAACAGAATGATCATTATCTGGATGGGTCCATATAAAATAATCCAATGTTCCAATATTGTACAGATTTAATATATCGTGTGCCACATTGTAGTTATTATAAGAATAACAATCAATCATCATAGAAAACAAGACTTCATTCACACTATTATCCACAACAAATATCAAAATACACTCCCCCTCTACAGGATATCCTATTAAAAAAATGTGTAGTTGCAGTTGTTTTAAATCCTTTACGATATTTTGTTTACAACAGTGATTCACTTTTTTCTTATCAAAGTTATATTAGTTCTAATTTTTTGGACTTTATTTCTCTCAATAGCGGCATTACTTATTTTCATTAAAGGAACAAACTCTCCTTTGTTTATATCAACATCATTGGGAGAAGTTGTGAACTTATCATTTATTACAAATGTTCTATTATTGTTATTTTTCATTTAAATATTCATTTAGAAATTCGTCTGTCATATGTTGTTTAAAAATATCAAATAACTTATCGTTAATATCAGTCAATATCTTCTTCGCATTTCTTTCCTCCAATCGTTCACCCGTAAGATAACCATCTAAATCTAACGTAATTTGAATAGCATCATCGTTATTAATTCTTCCCTTTTCAAAAAGACGGATTATATTAACTATTGATGTATCATTATATGCTATAGCATCAAAATGTCTACCGTTAATTAAAGTAGACCCTTGAATATTTGTAGCAAAACTAAATAACTCTTTGTTGAAATATTCATAAATAACATTTTGTTCAGTTGCAAGAAATGCATTTCCACCAACTTTTCTTAGCCCAATTCGTTTTATGTTAAAAAATTTAAGTTTATTTTTAAACTCACCTATCATCTCCGAAAAAAAAGCCAAATACTCATCTATTGTGTGATAGTTTGTACATTTTATTTGTAAAGTAGAAAAGAAACGAGTAATATTTAATGTTAATTCATCTGTACCAAATGTATTATGAGTGAATTTAAATATTTCTTCCTTCTGTATTTCTTTTATAGGAATTGTTAGTGATTCACTAACAGACTCTAAATCATTTATCTGTATATCATACTTGTTTTGCTGCGAAGTGGAGAAACTAGCAAATTTATCAGAAAAATTACTCGTAAATACATTATACAAATCCATTGTATTTGCAATTCCAATATAATCTATACGAAATAACACATACTTCATTATATTCCTCTGCAAATCGTAACGACCAATTTCTGTTTTTTGTTTCATACACATAATCTTTACTTAGACTACAAAAGTAGTTGTTAGATGTTCAATATCTACTCAAGAAAACATGTTTTATAGCATAACTAATTATTTATTATATTTTTTTAATAAACAACATTAAACCAACAACAGAAATTTTTGTCAATATTTGGATACAATTCATATACTGTAAACATAATTAGTACATGATTATGATCAAAATTTTTCGTTTTTATTGAGGTATCTAATCATTATTAAGCTTTGATTGCTGCAAAATAAGATATTGCAAAAGAAATCTCAGATATTTACAAAGAACGTAAAACGTATATTAGAATTATAATACGTTAAAGAGTAAGCACTATAATTTCTCCCTCTCTCATCGCCCGAAATCCTTATAGATGAGAATAAATTGAAGCACGGAGATTGCACCGGTAGTAAATGGTGCACACAGCTTCAAACAAGATTAAACAATTTCCGGGTTGATCCCAATACTTAGAAGATCATTGGGAGATTCAATTCGAAGGATAGCAGCGGTACCAGTAATTATCACAGCTACAGTCTGGGTAATGAAAGTATGACAGCCTATCAAAGAGTCAAGTTAGGACGAAGAGTCTTGATAACGGCTCTTTATTTTTTTTCTTCTCCTTCCCTCTTCACCTTAAACCCTTATATATGACAAGAATAAGAAATAAGAATAAAAGACAAGAGAACAAGAACATATAATTAACCAACAACAAAAAACAAGAGAAAAATGAAACATTTAATGAAAGGAATCAGAATCGCAGCATACATTGCTGAGATCATCGTGGCAGGTTCAACTATTGTGGAACTTGTAGAGAAGTATGGTGGCAGGAGCAAACGTAAATCCGCCACAAGTAAAGTTGATACAGGCAATGTAGCAACTGAAAACCCATAGAAACGTCTAGTAAATGGATTATGATAAGGCACAGGACGTAATTATAACCATCCTTGAGGTAACCACATCCATACTCAAGGGAATAAAGAAGCTAAGAGGAATATTTGTAAAAGCAAAGAAATAAACCTCTTGGCTTTTTCTTTTATCGGATTTTATTAACCAATTAAAAAATATAAAAATATGGAAACAACCAATTTATTATTACCATCCACAAGGATGACAAGAATGGGCATGATCAACCCAACCTTTATCGAAGATGCAGTAATCGTATCAGAAAAGGAACAGGAGAAGGAACATCCCAATTTTATTGAATCAAACACTTCAGGCATTACACTTGAAGAACTGGAAACGAACTGTATTGTACCCAGCTTTGGAGACAATCAGCTTACAATCAGCCACCAGACTTTTATACACCGTATTGAGGAGGCGGCAAGCATGTTTTTTGCAGGAGAAACTTTCGGTAATACGGAAATCAGAGTCTCACATAAGATTTTAGGCAGACATCCTTCCGCACTGACAAAGAGGAAGGAAGAACTCAAACCTGAAGACGAAACCATTTATTATCAGAGAATGGCATTCTGTTTTCATATCCGAACCATATGTCGGGAAATGAACGGTGAGGAAGTGCATCTTTGTATCGGCGGCGTAAGAAGCCTGAACGAAGAGAACCTGTACGGGAAAAAATCCCCTGAAAAATTTAAAATCTTTATCGGATGGAGAGTCAGGGTATGCAGTAATCTTATGTTGACATGTGACGGCTTGACAGGACGTCTGGAAGTGATGGGCGATACGGATATCTATATAGCCGCACTAAAACTGTTCCGGGAATTCAACCCCGAACAAAATCTGAGGCTTCTTGAGAATCTGGGAAGAACAATGATATCCCAGGAACAGTTCTGCCAAATAATCGGACGTTTACGACTTTACCAGGTATTACCGGCATCACAAATGAAAGAATTACCGAAAGTTATCTTAGGTGATTCAAACATCAATGCAGCCACCAAAGGCTATATTGACAACCCTAACTTCGGCTTACGCGGAAGAGCAAAAATTTCATGCTGGGACCTGATGCAGCTTCTTAACGAGGCGGCCAAACAGTCCTATATTGACAAATTCCTCGAAAGGAATCAAAACGCCACAGACTTTGCAGTGGGCATTCAGAAAGCCTTGAAAGGAGAAGACACTGAAAATTACGGATGGTTTCTGAGATAAACCGGAACATCTAAGAATCCTATGAAGGGAGAAAGATCTAAAAATAACAAACAAGGTCTTTCTCCCTTCTTTTGTTGAATTAAAATCAGAAAGGAGAAAAATATATGAGCGTAACATGTATACAGGACATATACCATTGTGACACCTGTAAATCAGCACTAGACGAGCACGGAAGGAATTGCAGGCACGGGATGTTATTTCCCCTGCTTCTTCTAATGGGAAACTTTAAAAAGTGCATGAATTATGAATTTGATGCGGAGAAGGTGGAACTTCAGTTGCTAAGAAAAGAAAATGAACGGACAGAGCACATCGGTGAGTAAAACGGGAATGGTTCTGAATAAAATGGAAAGGAATAAAGTATGGCACATTACACCTTCGATATAATCAAATATACCTTAATTACCGAAGAGGGGGAAACGTATAAGGACTTCATAGAAATGATGCCCTCGCTGACGGTACAAGCAACAAATTATATTGCAGCCACTTTAAAAGCCGAAAAGGCATATCCGTCAGATAAATATGTACACCAGCTCATTGATACTGACGCAGAAAAATGGCCGTTCAATGCAACTATATTTTAACTAAAAACGAATCAGAAAGAAAAATGGAAAGATTTGAAATTGAAAACAGCAGAGAGTTCAAGGCGGCACAGGAATTGGCAAGGGCCTTGAATGATTACGGGTGGAATGAAAAACGATTCGCACTTGCAACGACAACATTTCACCAAACCCTACAACAGACATTATTCAGGACTATTGTAGAGATATTGAAAGTGTATGCAGATCCTCAAAGAAGGACGGACCTAAGAAATGAAGCATCCAAAGAAGGTGCAAAAAAGTTAATGGAAGTGCTGGAAGAACTACATATTCCATTCATTTGAGAGACGGTTGAAACATACCGGAATTATATCTGAGGAGGATATCACAATCAACGTGGTGTCCTCCTTTTTTATTTACCAACATTTTAAAACAAGAAAGATTATGTTATACTACAAATTTAAAAATTATGAAGAATTCAAGGACATGTTTGGAATTATCAAGCATGGAAACGGGGTATGCAGCAGAAAGAACAAGATACTGCTGGCATATATCAGGAACAAGAAATTACTACATGAAGCAATAGAGACAAACAACTATACGCTGCTTCATATTTCTTCAATAGCGGAACTGAAGAAGACCATTACCCGGACAATAATTATAAGCGGGCACTCAGATATGTCATTACGTTATGTCTTGGAGCTGGACGGAGACTTCTTTTACTCCAGGAACTTTGAAACGGACGAACTGAAAGGGCTGTGTAAAGACGGGGATACCAGATCAATCCGCTACATTAACCATGAAAACGGAGGAAAGGTGTTTAAAATGAAAGCGGGAAAACTCTACCGTTCCCTTATACTGGAAACAGAATTCGGCAGAACCCTCCCTGAACAGGTAGTGACTTATCTGTGCGAGGAATTCTCGGCGGACTGGCAGACTTATACAACGGGGCGGCTCCCTAAAAACAGGTTATGCGTAGACAAGAATTTCGAGAAGATATACTCATCCTCCTCTTGCGTGGGAGATTTTCATTCCTGCATGGTGGACAGGAAACTGCATGATTTCTATACGGAATCGGTCGATGCAAACGCCGCATACCTGACCAATGAAAAAGGAAAGGTGATTGCAAGATGTGTCATCTACAACAGGGTTACGGACCAGGACGGAAAAAAATGGAGACTGGCGGAAAGACAATACGCTACGGATGAAAGCAATACCCTCAAACGTGCTCTGATAGATGCCCTGATTAAGGGAGGACACATTGACGGTTATAAGAGAGTCGGTGCCGGATGTGGTGATGCAAGAGCTTTTGTTGACCTGGAGGAGAATTCATTGTCAGACAGGAAATTCAGGATAGAATGTGACCTGGACTGGGACGATACCCTAAGTTATCAGGATTCATTCAAATGGTACAATCAATCCGAGAGGACAGCAGATAATTACGGAAGTGGTGACATCGCACTTGATATTACTGACGGTTCTCTGAATGATGAGGAGGAATACGATGATTTCCACGAATACCATTGCAATGAAACCAGCCTCGTATATTATCACGGACACGAGTATTACTGTGACGTGGAGAATCTGGACGAATTCATATGGATAGAAAATCTCGAGGAATACCATCATGAGTCGGATGTTACGGAATGTCCGGAATGTAGCGGGCATTTTCTGGAAGAGGATAATTTCTATTCGAACATAACGGAAGAGTACTATTGCTGTGAAGAATGCCGGAAGAAAGCGGAACAGACATACAAAAAGGAAAACTGGCATTATTCCGATTATGATGAGGAATACTACGAGCATGCAGAAGACATAATCATATACCGGGTATGGAACAATATCCTTTGTGAATATGAAAGAAAGACAATATCCGTAGAGTCAGCACAAAGACTGCAGGAAGCGGGAGAACTTCATAAATTGAATGACATGCTTTATGACGGAATAGATGAGGAAACAGGAATGCCTTATGCATACGAGATGAATGAAATAAATGTTTGACCCACAAAAAATAAGAATTATGGAATTGCTTAAGAAATTATACAAGGTTTATAGCCCGAGCGAAAAAGAACGGGCAATGATCAAGTTTATATGGAATTATACCAAGAGAATTACTGGTACCAAAGTTGAAATGGACGCAGCCGGGAACTTGTATATAACAAAAGGTGAAGCGGAATCATATCCCTGTATCGTAGCACATCTTGACCAGGTACAGAGGTTACATTCAAAAGATTTCACGACTGTCGAAACGGGAGAAATCATATTCGGTTACAGCTCCCGGAATAAAAGACAGGAAGGACTCGGAGCCGATGACAAAAATGGAATATGGATAGCACTCAAATGTCTGAAAAAGTATGACACTCTAAAACTGGCGTTCTTTGTCAGTGAAGAGGTGGGATGTGTAGGCTCTGGAAAAGCGGTGATGGATTTTTTCAATGACTGCCGCTTTGTTATACAGCCTGACAGACGGGGTTATCAGGACATTGTTACAGAAATCGGCTGGACCTCACTATGTTCTCCCGGATTCCTTCAAGCTGCCGGATATAGAAAGTTCGGATACAGGGAAACACATGGAATGATGACGGATGTGCAGGAACTAAAGGAACGAGGGCTTCTGGTCAGTTGCGTCAATCTTAGCTGTGGATATTACGAATCACATACGGACCATGAGTTTACAATAAAGAAAGACCTCATAAACTGTCTGTCACTGGTAGAGCATATCATTGAGAATTGTACTGAACCTTATCCTCACCAACCTAAGATACCAGCAAGGCGATGGAGGAGTTATGATGAATTCGATGAAGCGACGGATGAAATATTTGCCCTGCTCGATCAGGGGGAATTATGGAGCGCAGAAGACCTCTATTATATATACCACTCCGTTTTCCCTGAACTGGATATGGAGGATTACCGGAGAATTTACACTGAATACTATAACTTAAATACAATCGAATATGGAGAACAAAAATTGTGATCTGAAACTAGCAGGATATATATGGTCAATCCTAAAGACACAACCCGTTATAGTAATGTCATGGGGAGTAGATATGGATACGATAAAGCCGGTCAAAGGCGGACTGGAATTTCATGTGCAGGGATTCAAGCATACGGGAATGGTACAAATCGTTCTCGATGAAGGAAAGGATCTCTTTGAAGTACATCTTATTCCTGATTCTGAAGGAGAAAAGAATGTAATAGAAGACGTTTACTTTGATATGCTCGTTTCTGTGATAGACGAGAATGTGGAGAAAACGGATAATTATGAAAAAAGGATTTCTGAAGAGTATGGAACTATAAGAGAATAGTATTTTTCAAAAATAACCGAATCTGAAATAATCGGAATCCTATGAGAAGTTGGAATCTATGAAACCTCAAAATCTCACAGGATTTCTTTTTCATAAACTTCAGGTGACAGATATTGAACGTTCGTTTGGTATTTGTAACCGACTATTAAAATATGTAAAAATGAAAGTAAAAACTTATATTGCCTACCTCCGACAGTCCACGATAAAACAGGAAATCTCCGGATTGGGAGTGGAGGCTCAAAGAAAAATTATACAGAATCACTTGAAGGATAAAAAGCCGATTGCTGAGTATATTGAAACAGAGAGTGGGCGTAAATCCAACAGGCCAAAACTTATAGAGGCTTTGGAGGAATGCAGAAAAACAGGATCTACCTTAATTGTAGCCAAACTGGACCGATTAAGCCGGAATGTAGCTTTCACCAGTAAATTGCTGGAGAGTGATGTGGAGATTGTGTTCTGTGATTTTCCGGAAGCAAATAAACTTGTATTGCATATAATCAGCAGCATAGCAGAGTATGAAGCCGGACTGATCAGTCAGCGAACCAGGCAATCGCTACAGGTCAAGAAAGCGAGAGGATGCAGGCTCGGTAAATCCGAGAACCTGACAAATAACCTTGAACGGGCTATCGTGGAAAGCGTAAAGACCAACAAGACTAAGGCGGACAATAACCCGAATAATATGAGAGCCATTGCCATGTTGCACTCATTGCTCATGCAGGGGAAGTCCTTGTCCGAAATGACCGGAATCTTAAACGGGCAGGGCTTTGTAACCTCCAAAGGTTGCAAATTCCGGATAACCCAGGTGAAAAGGCTGATCGTCAGGGCGGGACTTGAATTGCCACAGAAAACATAAATCAATCGGAATTACTTGATTGAAATAAGGGAGACTATGCAGAATAGTTTCTCTTATTTTCTTTCTTCATCGGGTAAGTCAGAGACAGAGGGGTACATAGCAGATAATACATAGCCGTCAGGATAGTATGTGTTATAAAATATACTACAAAAAATGTACTTCTATTATAAAATGTACACGATTTGCACACTTTTTTATAACACTTCTCTTTTGTCTTTCAGTTATGTATGTCATTACTCACTCCGTTCACTTACTCTTCGCCTTCGGCTAACCCCAAGAAATGAAATGCCGTTAATCTTATGGATGTGAAATATCCCGAAACTGTCAGGATTATACTCCTAATACGATACTGGCATCAATATTCAATTTCCGCCTGATCTCACGGGCCTCTTTTGAAATTTGTTCACATTTGTCGGAATATAGTCACTGAAACGTGATGGACTTACACCGATCAGCTTGCCAGGGATTTTTTTTATACTTTCCATTTTGTATGGAGTTGCTGGAGAATGCTTGTCCGGAATGAGGTCACGAAAGGATATGCAGACAGTGAGCCTGATGTGTATAGGCGACACGGCAGTTCAATGACATAGGCTTATTATGAAGACAGTCTTTAATGTGTATGGTAAGTGGATATCGTCCGAGACAGGACAGCTTGATAGTGTTTCCTAAAACCATGTATCAGACTGTGACGAATGACAATATCATCATCCCGAAGAAGAAGTTTTGTGGGTTAGGCTTACAGGCAGAATTTTGTTATCCGGGCGGTTGGCATGTTGGGGTAGGAATAAGCTGTAATTTGATTATGTGGTAATGAAAAAGGAAATATAATACGCTAGTATTTATAGATTACTTCTCTATTATTTTTTACAGCTAAATTATTTTTGGATATTTCACATATTATTTATAATTTTGTATTTATATTTTAATCTCATCTTATGATGTAACTTATCTAAATTATATTGAAGGTATGAAATATATATGTTTATTTCTTTTTGTGTGTATTTCAATAATATCCAAAGCACAAACTTTAATTCTATCAGAAAATGATTCTACGGTTATGACAGAATATAATGATGGAAATCTTTGGGCATATAGAAATGTGAATGGTTTTATTGTTGGCCTTACGACTTATGAAACGCAGGATGATTATGGAAAATATTATCGGGTTGATATTTTCATCAAGAATCAGTGTGATTCGTCGGTCATATTTACGCCGGATGATGTTACTTCTCATTTGCTGACTAATAGGGGAGATAATTATCAATTAATGGTATACACAAATGAAGCTTTTCAGAAAAAGATAAGAAAATCTCAAAACTGGGCTATGGCCTTATATGGCTTTTCTTCTGGGCTTAGTGCAGGAAGTGCCGGATATTCTACATTTTATTCCACATCGTATTCGTCAAATGGTACCGCTTATACAACAGTGACCAACCATTATGATGCAAATGCGGCTTTTCAAGCTAATATGGCATCATCTTACCAACTACAAACATTGGGTAAAATGATGGATAATGATAGGGAAATAAAAAGGCAAGGATATCTGAAGAAGACAACAGTACATCCCAATGAGGGTATAATAGGATATATGAACATTAAAAGAAAAAAGGGAAAGATTCTAACTATAAATATACCTATCAATGGTTATGTCTATTCTTTTGATTGGGATGTAAGTAAATAGTTGGATTGAAGGTAAATGAAAGGTAGCTTAGGCTGCCTTTTTTGTAATCCTTTCTATCAACAACACACGAATCAACAAATTCTCAAGAAGAGTTACATAAGATATATTATATGGGAGTTGTAACCTGAAGCATTATTCTATGATATAACAATTATACTCAGAAGCAGATTCCTTGGAGACAATGGTAAACAATCTATTCCACCTAACGCGAAAACGATAAAGAGATGTATAATTCACAGAAGTCCCCTATTGGGATAATACACAAATTTTACGAGAGATTGCAACAAAAGCATACGGGGCTAATGTAAAATATGTTAATGACTGTATTTTTCTTCATATATACAGTCTGATTCAAAATAAAGTAGTACATTCGCGCCCTATTTTTTAAGCCCCTGCATTTTTTATGCACATAGGAGCTGAATTTAACTTAAAAATAAAGACTTATGAAAAATAATACAATAAAAAAAATAACAGATATTGTTGCTTTTTGTAATGCATGCCTAAAATTAATCAGAGAGGGTATAAAATTCTTTAATATTATCAAGACCCGTTTCCCAAAGAAAGAAAAGGAGGTTCAGCCTTCCCAGCAGCCCTCTAGAAACGTCAAATCCATAACACTGAATGATATTTTCAGACGTAACAAGGGACAAAGCGCAGCGTCCCACCAACGAGGTCTTTTCGCTCCGGGAGAACTCCATGTAATCTGTGCGCAGACAGGTATGGGAAAATCCATTTTTTCTGTAGAAATGGGGCTGGCGATGGCTGGGGGTAAAGAATCCGCGCCCTATGCGATAGTTAAGAGCATATTGGGTGATAAGTGGGACGCCACGAAGCAGAGGGTGGAGTACCTTGACGGAGAAAACGGTGAGGACGAACTGTATGAACGTTATGGGAGAGGAGACGTCAATTATCCCGACACTTTTACCGTGGTTCCTTCCGGAGAGATATCATCCATTGATGATTTGGAAAAGTACATCCGTCAGCGCCCGGAAGAAAGCAAATACAGGGAAGACCGCACGATCATCATTGACCATCCCGGCTGTTATGATGGAAGCGACAATCCCCATCGTATGCAGAAGTTTTATAAATCCCTGAAAAGTATTATAGTAAACTATCGACAGGGAGGTCATTGCCTGACTGTCTTTGTTCTGAGCTTTGTCAATACAGACAAGCCATGGAAGCCTGTATACTCGGAGGATATTATAGGTACGAAGGAACTCAAGAATATAGCCCATACTATTGTAGCCTTGTGTCCATGCCGGAAGGGAGGAGAATACCGTTTCCTTAAGGTTGTCAAATCAAGGAGCGGGGAGAAAAATGAAGAGGTGCCTGTTCTTAAGATCAGCAAAGAGGGTGGCCTGTTTCTTCACTTTGTCGGCAGGATGAATGAAAAGGATGCGTTACCCTTACCTGTGAAATCCCGGAAAACTCCCGTTACTTCTCCCGATCTCGAGCAAGATATCTTTGAAGTCACCGGAACCTCTGTTGCTTCAAGTGAGTCGGTTCTCCAGGATGAGAGGCCTGAAACGGTGGAGGAGGTAACCGGTTCTGCTGTGAAACCGGACAAACGCAGGAAGGTAACATCTGGGATATTACAGCGTATGAAGCAAATGTACGAAGAAGGGCTGAAACAGGAGGATATAGCCAAAGCCTTGGGTTTGTGCAGAAAAACTGTCAATAAGTACCTGCAATGTATCAACCCGGAAGAGCCTCAGTGTAACCTGTCATCATTGCTCTGCTGATACCTATTCCTACAGGAAGCGTCCTTTCCTCTCTTGTAACCTATTTATGTTTTTGTAAATGGGTTACAATATTGACAAGGGTAAGGTCCCAGTATCATCTTTTTCTTCAATGTTCATCCCGGATCGGCTATGCTGAATTTTCACAGAATTTCCGGGATGTATGTTGTTATTGTATCATGTAATGAAGCTGATCTGTGTAGATTTTGTGTTTGAAATGGATTAGCTACCAAAGTTTGCTTCTCTTTATATTCTTTGGGATTATTGTCGTGTAACCTGTTATGTGAAGCATATGGAAGGCATACTCTAATAGACTAAATCTATGCTATTTGGGAATAAAGAATAGGTTACAGTTGCATGTAATGCTTTAATAATCAAAGGAAAATGTCTTGTAAATTACAGCCTGGGTTACAGTCTATGTTACAAATTGGCTTATAGTTTATGTTACAGCTAAAGTCACTATATAAAAGATAAGTACTTAGGTTTATTTCTTAATAGGTTCTACTTCGGCATTTTTATATTATCAGGGAAGAGTTTGTTCCTGTTTGAATATAAATACTCTAAGTTAAAATAAAGAGGGGCTCAATTCTTATAATAAGCATAAGAAATCGACATGTAGAAAAGATATTTTTCCTGCAAATATTATTGTACGGATAAAATCTTTCTCAGCAATGAACTATATTTTAATGTTTTTTTATAATTGTAGGCTTTTTACAGTTCTGGTTGTGATCATTAACAACCGTTCATTCAATATCATTCTTCGCTATAGCTGATGTTATTATGGGGTGTGGCGGTTTTATGATATCTAATATGTTAATAAAGAATAAAAGTTTAGATACTTATTCTATTTTTTATCTCCTTGGAAATACTTTTGTATCACCTAACTATATTTTATTTGACAGTAGAAAAGGTGCCCCAGACTTTGGCTTAGTATCATAGTAATACTCTCTTTGTTCATATTTCGCATCTTAACGAATAATACCTAAATGCTTTACGTTTCCTGTTCTAGTATAACTATATTTTTATTTTATTTATTATACAAACGAGTTGCTTAATTCATAAAATGAACATATAGTACACAGAAAACATTGGCAATAGTGAAATATTACCTATGTATGTTGCTTACTTCGATGATACCCGTTTAATTGGGATAAGAATCTTTTTGCTTCCACTAAATCTGCACTCGAAAAAAGAATCAGCACAGCATCTCCACTTCCTTGACCGATGTGCATAAACAGGAGATTGTTTGTCAAGGAAGTGGATGCAATATAGAAACGGTCAATTTGTCCATCTATAGTTGCCTCAAACGCATGTGACTTTTGGGGGAGTTTGGAAAGTACGCTTATTACCTTCTCACGACAGGAAGAGTTGGGATGTACACACACTATCGCTTCTCCGAAACTTTCGGGAAAGCCGTATCTGTCACTCTCGTATTCTTCTATTTCAAAGCGGTCTATCTCGGAAACCTTGTCGAATGCTTCTCGTAATTCCAATGGACGTTTGCATGAACACAAGCAGAGAAGTACACAACAACCTATCCCGAATTGAAATCTATATTTAAAAAATACAGTTTTCATAACTCTACAATCTCATATTGGACATATTCAGGAAACCACTTGTCCAAGATGGCATTAACCTTTCGTTGTATCTCCGGTGTAATATATTTCGCCATCTTTTGTATCATCACAGCCACCGATACAATCTCATCAAGCCACCCAATAATAGGAAGCCGCTTAGCATCTAAAACATCAATTGGAAGCATAAGATAAGCAAGGCTTGCAAAAATCGCAAGCTTATCTTTACGAGGTGTTGCCGGACTGCGCATGATGTACCATAGTAGTAATATAGGACGAGTTGCCGCACGTCCCACTTTGTGGCTCTAAACATAAATGTTATTCCACAGGAGATTGTAATCTAATTTTGAGATGCCTATAATTCATGATTTAATTGTCGTTCAACTATTATAAAGCGGCCATTAGAAAGACCATCATTTACATATTTTACTTCAGTGTCTTCCAAAAATCAGCAAATCTACCAAACACTTTGTGGGTATCTATATAAAAATCTTTCCGATGTATGACAGTCAATTTTTCCAATTGACTGTTAAGTGATTTTATGTAATTACTCAATTGCTTCTCATCAATAAGTCGCTGCCTGTAGCGTAACCCAATTACAATAAGATCAATAACTTCATTGATTTTACCTAATGTATGTTCTATACGTTTTAACAAAATAGATTCGATTAGTTCAGCATAAAGGAACTCTCTTAAAAAAGACAAACAATAAGATTGTGAGTTACCTGTTTCGCTGTAAATTTTGTCTTCTTGATGTGACAGCCATTCAAAATAAGAAGACGGTATTTTAATATAAAACACTCCTCTTTATTATTGCCAGACAGCAATTTTACAAGTAGTAGCTCCCATTGTTTTATGATGGCATTATAACTTTTGATAGATGAACTCCTAAAATCCGAAACTATTTTTCCAGGATAAAGAATTGATTGAATTATTGTATGATCTTCCAATAACCTTTTTCCCAGCAAAGCACAGAAATAATTCTCCAAGTTAAAGTCTTTCACTATAATTCTATCGCTTTTCTTCGGTAATGGGGATGAATCCAGGCGAATATATAACGCTTTCTTTTCCATAACTCTATTTATTTTCTTTGTTTGTCTCGCATTTTTATCGTTACAAATTTTACGGTCTTCCATAAAATAGAAAAAGTAGCCGATAACAAAATAGATAGAATTGCAGCAAGGAATAACATGATAAGGTCATGTTTGTTCTTATTCTCCAAGCTGTCTGCAAGAAGATGTATTCCATGCGATTGAATGTTTTTCAACTTACTTACATCATAATATTCTATGCTTGACAATGTACGCACATCAGGTTCAGGGTAGATAGATACAAAGTCTGTGGGTTCATTCATACGAATGATTAATGTTGACTTCGAAACATCTTGCAAGTGTTTGTTTTTCCACCGCAAATTGAAGTTTATACACAATCTATAAATATTATTAGGTTCTAACCATCTTATTGTATTTTCAACTGTAAGATTATTATTTAACTCAATTTCGCCGCAATACTCTTGATATTTTATGGGAACAAAAACGGTGTGAATGTCTATTTTCTTCTGTTCATGCGAGGTTGTTACATCTCCATGCTTACGAAAAATATGTTTGTTCCCATCATATTTATATTCATTCGTCATTCTTTCATGATTCAAATTTTTTGAATACTTTGTTTCCGTAAAGCTTTGAATCTGAAATATTGCGCAAATAGAGTCCATATGTTTCCCATGATATGTACAAGTGCTTAAATCATAAAGGCTATTAATAGGTCGTTTTGCTCTAATGATTGCATAAGATTTTGCTGTAATCTGTTGTACTGATTTCCATACAAATTGCTTTGTATCCTTCAACATTGAAATATCAATTCCTATTGTATCAATACGGTAATACCCATCCAAGACTGCCACTTCACTACCAATGGTATATTCTATATTATGGGTTGCTTTAAAGAACCATGTAGAGAGATAACATATAAAAGAAATACAGATTGCTAATTTTATGATACAAGCTAATAAAGTCCTATCTATATGCAATTTGCCAAATAACTTCATAACTACTGCATAAGCTTTTGATAGGCATATTTTACAAAGACACCTCATACTATAAATACCTTTCTTAAAAAATATAAGGTATTTAAGACACTTCTTTTTACGGTCATTACTGATAAGCTTCATTATACAAACAAAGGTTTTGTCTATTTTTAGGATATTACACAAACCATTCTTTCTTGATTAGTACGTATTTATATTTCCCTTCTACGAAAATTGCAATCCAAGTCATTCCTTCTGAGAAATCGCGATCTTGATTATAAAAAATTCCGGACGGTATTATTTCATTTCCTTTGTTATCTATGTATCCACCATTTACACATGCCAAACCGTCATGAAACGGTCTCAGATCTCGATATTTGTCCGGTGGGAGAACTGTTTCTCCTTTCTTGTTGATGAAATAGCGAGACCAATTAGAATCTTTCACTAAGGCTAATCCATTAGAAAAATCACAAAGATTGTAATCATGATATAATGCACAATATTCTTCGAATATATTGGGAATTACAATTTCTCCTGTTTTATCAATATATCCTATTTTTACGTTACCGTTATATGTAGCTGCTAATCCTTCTGAGAACTTGTAACTCCGCATTGATGTAGAAAAAACAGTTCTTCCCGATTTGTCAATAAAATCAGTTTTGTCCCCTTCGTTTTTAAATATAGCCGCTAATCCCTCAAAAAAACTAAAGGCACCACTACCGCATGTTATTATAGTTCTCCCGACTTTGTCTATAAACTCCCATTTGTCAATAAACACGCATGCTAAACCTTCAGAGAAATTTCTAACCATTCTGTATTTACATGGTATTACAATTTTTCCTGTTTTATCAATAAATCCTTTATTCTTGTTAATTTCCACTATTGCCAAACCTTCTGAAAAATCGCCTGCATAATCGAATTGGCATGGTATAACTTCAGCTCCCGTTTTCAGGGAGATCTCATTCACAATTTCTGCTTTAGTCATAATTTCATATGTTTTTATGGCTGCAAAGATACCGAGAGTTTATTAAAGAGAAAATGACCGGAATAAAATTTGTTCAACGACACGTTTTGTCGCTTGCCTTCAATATCTTTGCCCATAATAAAATCAAATTCATAATCATATGGGGAAAAAGCTGGAAAGATTACAGCGTATGCTGGTTATCATCAATAAACTGAAAGGGCTTCAACGGTATGTACCCCGTGAAGAACTGGAAAATTATGTGACACACCGCATGGAAGAACGTGGTGGGATGCCTGTAGACCTCAGAACATTGCAACGGGACTTTAATGCGATAGAAGAGATGTTCGGCATTCGCATCTGTTTTGACAAGAAACGAAATGGATATTATATCAATGAAGAGGATGGTACGAAAAAAGAACAATATGAAAGGCTCCTTCTCAACTTTGATATACTGAATGCTTTGGATACCTCTTCAGGCCTTCATACTTATGTAATTGCAGAACATCATCGTCCGGTAAATAATGAATGTCTGCCACTTCTAATCAAGGCTATTAAATTCTCACATCCCATAACCTTTAAATATATGTATGTCCGGGAGAATGGAAAGGTGCGTGAAAAAGAAGTACTGCCACACTATTTGAAAGAAGACCAATACCGATGGTATCTTCTTGCTTATGAAGAAAACGTATTGAAAACTTTCAGTGTGGACTGTATTATTGCCCCTCAGATATTGTATGGAAAAACATTCAAGCGCAATATGGACATAGACATAAACAGCCTTTTTAAAGATTGTTATGGCATTTGGAACCAGACGAATATTCCTATAGAAGAGATCGAATTGAGTTATAGTCCTTTGGATGGCAGTTTCCTGAAGTCTGTTCCATTGCATCATTCCCAAGAGATCATTGTAGATGATGAGAAAGAATTCCGAATTAGGCTGCATCTCCGTATTACCAATGATTTTGTGATGGCCCTGCTTTCAAGAAGCCGTTCGCTGACAGTCATCAAACCTCTACATTTGAGGGAGCAGGTGAAGGCTGTCTATGAAGAGGCACTGAAAAGAAACAGATGACAAAAGTCGTTTCCTGAACATAACCCTCTAAAAAACAAAGAATATGAACAACAATTCTTACTGGAGCAGAAGTAATTTTCTGAAAGGCACAGGGACTCTTTGTGTCCTTATCATCTTTGGATATTACGCTTATCAAGACGCCATGAACAGAAACATGCTGGAAAGAAGCCTGAACGAAAACGCTGCCCCACTGCAACGTGATTTTAGCCATAAATCTTCTCAATTACGACGTACTATACATGGAAATACGGGTTACAAGGATGTGGCTGGAAAAACTCAGAATGCAGAATCTAGGGACTTAAACGATTACGACACCTTCAACGAACATCTGGATGAATATTTTGAAGCCCCGGAAGATGAAGTCACTTATCCTCCTGAAATCTATAATGCACTGATAGACGATACAGAAGAGTTGATGACAGAATAAATTAATTAATACAAAATATAATAATATGAATCATTTCAGAACATCCCGTACAAAAGAAGCATTTTTATTTAAAGATGCGACCATTCTTACCTCATTTACTGTTATTTGTCCTATATTGGGGATTCTTCTCTTATGGCTACTGCAAAGACGTAGCAATTGGTATTATCCATTTTTCCTGATTGGCATTCTATTGTTCATTTGTTGGGCTACTTTCATAGAACGGCATTTTGACATTGTATATATACCATAGTTTTGCCAGAAGTGAATAACAATATCCCCTTTGAGTTTGATAATCAATAAACTTTTTTATAGCTTTGCAAAGTCCTGACATGACTAGTTAGGACATACATAGTTTATTGATGAAAGTGTAGCTTTTATCCTTTGCTAAAAAGTCTGGTAAACTTTAAAGAGTACGAAGGATGGCAATCACACTCATCACTTGTTTGTATATGCTTATTTGAGTTATATACATCACAAGTGTGGGGATATTGTTTATCCGTATTCAGGCTTTACCAGACGCCTTTAGCAAGATAGATAATAAACTCCACACTTTCTTTTATAATTATTAAACCGGAATACCCAAACCATTATGGCAATATTTGAAAAAGGATTAAGTTACAACTTCATGGTAGAAAGAATTGCCGAAGCAAAAGGTAATTACTACTATGTAATAGTAATTGATAATAAAGAATGTTGGATAAAAATGCTCCCTTTTGAAATATATCAAAACACGAAGAAAAATATCATAAGATGTGAGTATAGAGGTGTTGATTCATATGGTTCTCATATATTTATAGAAGACAAGCTTTCTATTTTGTATGAATTGTACAAGGAAAAAGAAGAATATGATTTTAACTATGTAAAGGAAGGTATAGATATGGAAGGAACTCATTTTTCTGTATTAAAAGATAAGTATGGACTAGTTCATCGTCTATATGAAAAACTTTCATCTAATCAGAAAAATAAAGAAACTCCAATAAGATGTAAGGTAAATTTCATTGACAAAATACAAAAGGTACTTATATTACAAGTAATAGAAAATATCAATGGTAACTGTGTGGAAACTAATATTCAAAATACTAATGATGTAACAACTATTGCATGGATAGACGAAACAACTTTATTTAAGTCTATCAATAAGGAAGAACTTATAGACAATTATTTCTACGATATAATCCACCTTTCCGAGGACATACATTTAAAAAATGTAATAAACTTATACCAAAGTAAAAACAACAAATGGATTGTGCACTATATTAATTATTTTGATAAAACACACAAATACATATTAATTCAGAAAGGGAATTTATATGAATTAGCAGAATTTGCAGATCTAATGATTTGTTTAATCAACTGGACACGTACATTTAAAATCAGTAAGATAAAAAAAATTCCCCAATTAAAAAAATACGAAGGGTTACAAAAAGCAATTAAAATTCTTCAGACAAATTCACTGGGTAACTATAAAGAGACCCTTATTTGCACTGAAAATATTATTTCTGAAATGTCAACCTTATTTAGCTTATTTGAAATTGATCCTTGCTTTTTTAGCGAAAACTTCTCTTTCTATAGAGAAGTCTGTAAAATGCTGTATGATAATATTTTAACAATCAGTTCGTCAATTGAAGCACTTCAAGATAAAAAAGAAAAGTGTCTAAAAGCATTTCAAGGGATATTAGCTTACAGAATAAAAACAGAACGAAAACAAATTGCAAACAAAATCATACAGATATATGATCTTTCGCTTGGAACAGAAGAAACAACAAGCAGCAATATCTTTAGTCTTCTATATTCTTTACTAAAGAATCCTGAATGCATAAATAGTAAAAACATACATTCATACATTGATATGCAACCGCAAACATTAAGTGCGATTGCTTGCATCATTTATGGCTACAAACTACTTGAGAAAAAGGAAGACTCCAAAAGATTGCTAAGTGACATCAATAAAATGTTTTATTTTTCGGAAAAATATGAAAAGGGTAGAGTTGAAGATGAATATTTTGAAATTGAAGATATAGAAGAAGAGACGGAAAAGAATATCTATTCATCCGAATCTATTTCCAATAAAATCAGAACAAGATCAAACGAAAATATTTTCTTTCTAAACTTATATAAAGATGGCATGTATATTATTACAAACAAACAACTTTTTGAAAACAATATTATTAAAAGTATTTCCATAAATCCCAATATAGACAAATTCATACTACAATGCTATGCACATGGAAGTGTCAATAAAGTGCCTATCAGAATATTGCAAGAAAAAAAGAGGGAAAGAAAATACCTCAATGGATGCTATTCACAAGACTGCTTAAAAGATATATATGTTATTAGTGAAGAAACATACATTGCAACTCTCTCATTATATAATAATGATGTATTTGTAAAATTATATTCCACAGAATATATCTCAGAACATTTATCATTAGGTTTAAAAGGAAACCAAGTTGTAGGTACCAATGTTGATTCTACTGAATATTTTTTGATATCCTCCGAGTACATTGACCGACTACCTAAACGATTGATATACAACACGCCCACTCCTCTTGGGAAAAATATCAAGAATCCATATTATGAAAATGACATTTTAATTTTAAAAGAATTAGAAATACTAAAAGAAACTATTTAAACAAACATCAAAACCATGAAAAATTCATTCAAACTTTTTGATCCTATGAGAGATTACAGCTCTATTCTTCCTGATATTCCTGGAAATTATTTGGTTGTTCTACGGACTTCTTCGCTACTTCCTCAAATAGAGGTGGCTCCCGAATTCCACTATATAGATTATAATAACAACCATTACCCAATAATATACACTGGAATTAGCACTGTAAGTATTAGAAAACGTGACTATCAGCAGCATTTCATAGGCAATAATGCCGGAAAATCCACTCTTCGTAAATCTCTTGGCAGTTTAATGGGATTTCCTAAAATTCCAAGAGATAAGAACAAGCCTGATAATGGGAAAACTAAATTCAATGAAAACGATGAAGAAAGATTGTCACAATGGATGAGAGAAAATCTATTATTATTTTATAGTGTAGAAAACAGAGAACAAGAACAAATCGAAAATCTTGAAAAGAAACTTATCAACGACTATAATCCACCATTAAATATATTAGGAAACAATAATCTAATTAATAAAGAATATAGAGCACTATTGAAAAGATTGCGAAATAGAACCAGTCTTAGCAGTTAATTTATACGTAATCTAATCATTTTATAGAGTTAGTAACACATCTTGTAACCAGTTTATTTTCTAAAAAACAAGAGATATGACTTGGAAAGAATTGAAAAAAACAATTATAGCAGAGTATGACAGTCGAAATTTAAAGTCAAGAGTACGCTACAATGCCATTGAACGAATTGAAATCTTCATTGAGCAGCACCATGCTCAAGCCATAAAAGAAGTAAAAAAATTGATGGTTGTAGACAAACAATGCCTGAAAAAACAATATGTCGAACAAAAAGGGAAAAGTATCAGTGGAGCAGAAAGTAGTGTAATTGATGAAATTTATAATCAACTTTCTAACCTGTAATACTTATTTCAACCCTTACAAAACTGAAACCTCCATAATGTATTGACCAATAAATTAAGTGAATATCTATTTTATGATAACACCAGAAGAACTAATACAAGATTTAATAGATTTTTATGGATATGAAGTTGATTTATCTTATGCTATCAACTACATAGATATAGTGGGGCAATATGCAGAAGTTGACAGTTTTCATCTATGGTTGCTAGATTTATCAATAACATAGATCCAGAATAATCATAGAGCTTGTTTAATCTCTGTTTGAGGACAGACAACTCATTACGTTACATCCACACTTCACAAAAAGGAGAGACTGAACTTAATTGCTCAGCCTCCTTTACTCTTTTTATTATAAATCATGAATTAAATCTTCCTTAATAGATTCACACAATGCATTGTAAAGAATTCGCTTATTTTCAGGAATATCTTCTGCTGAAATACTGAACAATAACAGATAGGATTCTGGAATTTCCAAAGCTTTACATATTCTGATAATTGTATTCTTTTCAGGAAATGATTCTCCTTGTTCTATACTACATAAAGCATTTGCTGATATATCACATAATTTTGCCAGCTCCTTTTGGGAAATTCGCTTATTTTTCCTAAGTATTTTTACAGCATTTCCTATGTTCATAATTCTAAGTATAAGTATAAAAATTATTTCAACGAGAAATAGTCCAATATTTCAGGGCTTATTTCTATCAGTTTATATACTATCAGTAAAATGGTATTTACATCAATTGTACCGTATTGTTTGATGATTTGAATTGCCTCCTCTTTACATTCTTCTGATAGATTACTATTTTGTATTTCAAAAATTATATTTTCTTTATTCATTTTCTACAGTTTTATCCTGCTATTGGTAATGGATATGAACTGATTCCAATAGCATTCGGTTGATAAATAAAAGGATAATCACTCTTAATTACAGCACTATTGGAATCTTCATCTGATCCTGTAGAATAGATATGGTATCTTGCTGAAATATAAATATTCCTTATTTGGAGATCTATATGCCATTGGCGTTTACTATATGTGGACTTTGCTACATAATAATGACTATGTACAATATTGTCTAAAAGTTCATCTGTTCTTTGTATGCTCAGTTCTTGGATGATAGATTCATAAGAAACAGTGAGGCATGATGCTGAATAATCTATATAAGAAGAGCAATTGCCTTTTTTTTGCTTTCTCACTACAACACGAGCAAGCAAATCAAGATAAGATGAACAAGCCGATTGGGGTGATGTTTTTCTTTTTACTTTGTCAATGAAAGTCTCTCGTAAATGCTCTATATCTATATCAGACCATTTTAAAGATTCTCCCTGTAAATCTATTTTTTTAAAGGATTCAACAAACTGATTAAAATTGCTTAGTTCATTTTGAGTCAATCTGCTAATATTGCGAAGAGAACTAAAAAAGTAACTCCGGATCTTACGAATATAGGCTTCCGCAAAAATCTCAAGCCCTTTTTCGTCTATACAAAGACTTGTTGTATCATCAACATCATCGTATCCATTAGCCCTTAGCAGAGAGGTTAATGCGCACATCGGCACATTCATCACCTCTTGTATAATGTCTAAAGAAGTTTTGAATGTAACAGTCCTATCCTCAAATGATATTGGTGTAAAATTCCTTATTTCTAAATGTTCAACCATTAAATTTAGTTTTTACGTGGCAAATATATGATAAAGGTTTATGAAATCAAAATAGAAAACAATAAAATACAATAGTAACTTGTATTTTGGATTGGATTAAAGGTGGTGATACTATTTATGAGTAGATTCATATATTCTTTATTAAAAAACGCTATACCTTTTTTCAGTATAACGACTTTAATAAAATATGAACTATCCACTATTCCCGATTACTTATCCGTTTCGTTAATCCAATCCACTACAGTATCTCCCTTATAACCTTTTTCCTAGACAAACCAGACATAAGCGATAGCATTCCCATTTGCTTGAGTTGCTGTAAAATCTTCTCCTTTGGCTACAACAGCACGGGAAGAAAAGACGTGGACTTCCGGCCCGATTGACAGCCAGCCTTTTACCGTTTGCGTTTGCTTGAACGGAGCAATTGCCGAAAGTGAACCTTTTAGAGACATACGTGGTGAACGTAAGCGTTAATAAAAGAATGATAACTATGCCGTAATTTCAAAATGCCGGAGTTGCTGTTTTAGCTTCATACAATATGAGAATAAACATAGATAATAACTTCTTTTGACTGTTACAAAAACATGTATAATAACCTTTGCAATTTCTATTTTTGTATATTTGTAAGTTGTAACCAAATTCACTAACTAATATTTAGATGATATGCCGAAGAAAATAAATACTAGCCAATTAGAAAAACAAGATAGAATCATTGACTTTTACAAAAGGTGGAATATTGATCTGAATGAAGAAGAACGCTGGCATAGCTTCAGAAACAGAGTCTTAAATTCCTACATGAAGATAGGTAGAACGATAAGCTATAGTTCAGAAATGGAAGATGAGTTTTTTGAATTAATAGGAATTCATAATAGACCTGCGAACACTTTTGATTTTAATGTTTTAGAGAATGGACTCTCAAAAAGTCCTACATATAATTATCTATTTGATGCTAATGACATAAAAGGGTTTATGATGGGAATTCAAGCTGTGTTCTGGTTAAAAGAATTGACTAAAGTTCAAAAAGGAGATTTTTTAATAGGTATTCAAGAAGCCGTCTCTATTACAGGCGTTCCTTTGGGGATAAAGCAAACGGATTCCGAAATAATATTTTATCCAGAGGGAGCTAAACTTCTTGATAAAAAACTTATAAATGATAATTTAGATTGGTTATCAGCACATCCTAAAAGCTACGAGACATTTAAAATGTCACTAATGGAAATAGGGATACAAGGTAAAGAAAGGAATGTTGTTGATCATCTTAGATTATCCCTTGAACTGTTACTTAAAGACATTTTTAATAATGGAAAAAGTCTTGAAAATCAAAAAACAGATATTGGTAATTATTTAAAATCCAGGAATATTAGTCCCGAAATATCCAACCTTTTAGAAAGAGTATTGGACTACTACGCTAAGTATCAAAACAACAAGGCAAAGCATGATTGCGCTGTTTTATTTTCCGAAGTAGAATTTATTTTGTACCTAACTGGAACAGTCATGAGATTTTTATTAACCAATCAAGAATCTCATAACTTGCTTTAAATCAGCACTCGACAATAGATTATTATTGAGAGAATAAGCTTTACATATAAATAAAGGTAGTGTAAAAGCCATCTTCTTTTTTAATTTTGTTCGATTTATTATTCAGCATAATGATTTTATTATTACTTTTACATAAACGTTAAATAAAAGACTATATGGGAAACACACTAAAAGGTATTCTGGAGGCTTTTCAAGGGGCAAATGGAGATGAAAAGTTATTGCTAAAGGAAATGAATAAACTTGCTCGCCATTTTTTCTTTGGTGGATATTTCCAAGTAAACAATAGAAAGATTTATCTTCGTGATATAGAATTCTATTACCATGAAGAAGGTGATGGAGCAAAGATCAAGGATTATATTATGTATCATATTTCTGATAAAATAAAAGATCCTACCATGAAGAATGAGTATTATCCCCTTGGTTCATTTAACGCACATGTATCGGGAATTGATTTTACTTTTGAAAATAAAAAAAAGGAATATAGAGCTTCTATTCTAATCAGAGGTATTAAGGTAATAGACAAAGATAGTGAACCTATAATTGAAACAAGACCAACCTATGTCTATGAATATCTTCTTATGGGTAATTCTCTTTTTGACGATGGCATACATATTAAATGGATTGACGAAGAATTACCAACCGAACCAATGCAACAGGGTTATCGAAAAAATGTATGTCAATATGATCCTTTTGGTAATAGGATAGAATATCAGGGCGATGCAAACAATAAACCTGTCACAATTGGAAAAAAGAAGTACTGTCAATGTACACGTGAATGGAGGTTTTGGATTAAATAGACTTGGTGATAATATATAATAAATCATAATCTTAGAAACACAGTCTTGGAATTTATATGAGAAAGGAGGAGAATATCATCATACTTGAACCAGGAGATAGGTTATATCGATATGATCTGAGCGGAAAGATGCCGGATAATTGGAATTCTACTGTTCACAGCATAGAATATAATACATCTGAATATGGTCCCAAAAATTCTATTGGTGCAATATTTCTATATGATGTAGAGATTGCTGCTAAACAAGTACTATCTGCGGCAATAAAAAAACAAAAAAAATTAGAGAATCATATTGAACAGGCAACAATTACAACTACCGAAATCTTGCAAGAAATAAAACTTCTGGATTTAGAAACTGGCATTGATAAATGTACACAGATTTTAAGTGTATTATATGAACTTGGAATAGATGTAATTACACACGATTTCTTCAATTACTTTAAAAGAGAAAGTTTTGACATTATAAGAAAATATTTTCTTGATTTATATTCCGAAGACATGCAATGCCGAATCAGTGCCGCAGATGCTATCGAGCAATTCTTCTGCGGTCATCCACCGTATCTTGGTCAACTACTAACAGACTTTGGCAATGGGCAGCACTTTAAGAGTTTGCTACAAAATGCTGGATTCGAGGGATATGTATTCATGGAACAATATGCAAGTAATACATACTGCATCTTTGATAGTAATAAAATTTCACTCCCAATGCATCATGTCTTCATCCCGGAAGATGAAATAGGGGATTTATTGTTAGCCTAATTATTTGTGTAAAACCATTAAATATGTGATTTTTTCTTTATGCAACTTTTTATCGATAATAGTTTTTCTACAATAAATATGAGGATTTCTACCTGAAAATATAATTCTTTTGTTATTGGATAATTTTAGATACTGATTAAACTGCGACTCAATATAATCCATCGGTATCGATCTATTGGTATTCATATTGTTATATTGTATTGTCTATTGAATAGTACTGTTATTATTCTCATTATTGAAAACTACATATAGTATTGCCTACAAAGATAAAAAAAGAAAGATAGCTTTTAAACTATCCTCCTTTCTTCATTCACTTAAAATGCCAACCCCAATATGATTTTATCCGGCATCGTATTTACTTCTACAAATTTCAACCGACTTCCTCCAAGTTTAATCGCTGACTTCTTATAGCACTCAATAAATTCCTCCTTTGGCATAAAGAATGGATAACCGTATGGGACTCCTCCCCAATAGACGGGAACTTTAAAACCATCGAATCCATGACCAGTTATAATCTTTGCGTCAGTACAGTAAATTGTCTTTGAATCATAATTAAGCCAATCAATTTCTCCGTCCCTATATTGGCGAGTGAATATTAGTTCCAAAGTCTTCTCGGATGTAATATCTATTTTGAATCTAATCCCACCAGCAGAGAACTTATCTAAATCCTTCTGTACCTCATTCTCTATTTCACTAATTTCTTGTTTGGCGAGATCATACACCTTGCCCATTGTAAATATTTTCTTTTTCATGTTACTCTAGGTCTCTTTCAATTAATATTTTAACTTTCCCCGTTCCCCTAGTCTGTATATAGATGACACTCGATATCCCCAAAGTAGCCAGAGCATCATTATACCAGTCCCCAATCCACCGGACCGGTACAAAAAGGTTCTTGTCTTCGTCCGAATACAACTTATTATCCCTTCTTGCCTCTTCTATGATATCCTCCTCCTCTACATTCAATATGTCGGCTGCAATAAGAATGGACAGATATTTGGGATCGTCTGCTTGCGGTATCTCCTCTGAATAGTTATAAAGCAGATACAATGCATCCTCAAAACTACTGACTTTGTGCCTGCTCAAGTTACTGGTTTGTATTCTTGTATCGAGCATTAATTCTACAACGGAATATGAAAAGTACTCCTCATTGCCGGTGTAGTATTTCTTCAGTTCGTTCTCACTGGTGAAACTTAGGATAGCGAGGTCCCGTAATGGCATCTGTGTTAATTTAGGCAGTACCGTTTTCCCGTCCGGGGTTATATAGTTCTCGCTGTCTATGTCTTTCACACGGTTATAATCACTCTCTTCTATTGTACCTTTATAAATTATCTTCTTCATGGTCGTTTGGTTTAGTTTTTTGTGAATAAATGGTTAATGTAATTCCGTACTCTTTTCTCAGGTGTTTTATCAGCCCATAATATGCGTCAACCCTTTTTCGGTTACGTGGCATCATCCCCAGTGCTTCCTTCAGTGTGATCCGAACACAGAGTCCGGTTATAAAAGAGTTTCCGAACTTCTCCTTGAGTGCTGTAATATCCTGTTCGTACTTCTCATTATGCCTGCTTCCTGTTTTTTCGCTAACATCAGGACCAGAAGCCTTTTCTCCAACCTGACGCTTCAGTGATTCCTCTGGGGGACCACCAAAGAATAAATTCATAATACTCCACATAGCGGATATGCTGTTTTTTCATCATTAGTTAGGAATTGGCGGGATACTAAGAGCGTTTTGTCATTTTTTGGGCGGACAGAAAAAAGAAAAACGAGATACCAAATTAATGATACCTCGTTAATGATAGCCTTTATTACAAAATTGTTCAAGATGGAAAATTTGTAAATATCTTCTTTATTACTGAATTGTATTTATCCTTATCTTTTTCCGGATAATAAAAGGTCGCGGTAAAAAAGACTCCATTTTGAAGAACAGTCTTGGTATAAAAGATATTTCCATTAGATGTATAGTCTGAGATTACAAACCAGTTGTCTTTTTGCATACTGTATGTTAGTGGTTTACTTCTACATTTGTAATATCTGGATACAATGCTTTCGTCCAAAGCGTTATATGCTCCCGAAACAACCAAATAAGTATTATCATCCATATAGAATTTACATCCGTCTCCATTTTCAGACTCTTGCCTTTTGTCAAGGAATGAAGGATATGCAACCGTGTAATTAAAACGAGAATTCTGATAACTATTAAATGTTATATTTGAATTATTTGTTGCTGTAGTTTCACGATATAATTTAAATGGCATTTTTATCCCTTTATAATTCGTGAAAGTACCGGAATAACTCCCCATACTCCATTTACCTTCAAATGTTCCTGTATTCTCCCCTGCCGAATTATATTCCTTCAATACCATGTAATCGTTGGCATTCATTGAACCGGATAATTCCAGTGTATTATTTCTGCCGTTTTTTACATAATAATAACTACCAACAATTTCACTCGGTTCTCGCCAAGCAAGATCCATTACTATTGGGTACTTTTCATTAATCATCCCGTAATATTCATGTCCACCTACAGTCGATCCGGTAGTAGGATTTAGTTCATTATTATAATAATTTGAATTTTCAGTATCGGTATAATCGTTTAGTCCCTTTAGCTTTCTGATCCAGCTAAGTTTATAATGTCTTTCTAAAATGCTTCTTAAACTACAACTTTTTAGGTCTTCCTCATGAGCCATTATTAAAAGGTTGGCTAATTGGACAGAAGATTTTCGAGGAGCTACGATAAGTACTGTCATTCCATATCTATTAATATTGTATATCTCTCCTATAAAACATATTTTATCCCCGACAGAAACACTTTCCCAAAAATTTAGATGTCGTTCGTTTATGTTTACGATAAAATCGTATGGTGTGTTACAATCAAGACTGGCAATCAATTCTCCCTCTGGAATACCTGTAGAAGCACTGTTAATGGTTCCCATTCGGGTAATATCTTGTACTGTACCTTCTACAATAACAGTTCTCTTAAGATACTTTTCAGCAATCATCTCGTTAAGACATAGTTTATTGATCAATAGGTTAGGGGTAGCTACATACTCTTTCAAAACACTAATATTAGTTTGTGCATTAATATATTGCGCAACAAAACTCTGTATAAAACAGATTAAAATACATATTCTTTTAACCATATTTTTAAAATTTACTATTTACCTTTTGCTTTATTTTCATACTCCTCCGCTTTCTTAAGGTCTTTGGTGCATCCTTCTCCATTTTTATAACAATAGGCTACGTTTTTACAAGCGTCAAGATGTCCCTGATCGGCAGCCAGTTTCCAATATATAAATGCCTGCTGATAGTTCTTTTCCACAGATTTTCCCCAATAATATCGGGCTCCTATAAGGTAGCAAGCCTCCGGATGTTTTGCTTTAACGGCTTTTTGCAGAAACTCCTCCGCTTTGCTTTCATCCTTTGGAAATAAATCTCCATTTGTATAATTATAGAATAATCTCCATGCGGCTTCCGCATTTCCATATTCGACTGCCTTAATATACCATTTTTCCCCCTCTTTAAGATTCTTAATCGTACCGTGACCTAAAATATATTGTACACCTAAATTCAATGCTCCATTCGCACTTTTTAATTCGGCAGCTTTTTTATAATTCACAAAAGCCAGACTGTCGTTTTTTTCCACTCCTTCCCCTAGAGTATAATAAGATCCAATCTGGTCATAAGCATCTCCATTTCCCAACTTGGCAGCCTTTTTATACCAGGATAATGATTGCTGTATGCTTTTCAAACTATCATTCTCGTAATAAATACTTGCAAGATTCATCATTGCCCTAGTATTTCCTCTCAGATTCGCAGCTTTTGTATACCAGGATATGGCTTCCTGTATATTGGGAGAGACTCCTTTTCCATACTGATACATGTGCCCAAGAAGATAGGCTGAATATCCGTCTCCCAATTCATAGGCTCTATTAAAATATTCCATAGCCTTAGGATAATCAATTTCATATCCGTCATCCCAAAAATATAATTGTCCCAATAGGCGTGCTCCATAAGGCTCTTCCTTACATTCCTCCAATATAGTCAATGCTTTTTTATAGTCTTTTTCGATTAGCCCTTCTACTCCAAAGATATACAATGAAGCTAATGTCTCTTTTGCATAAGGATGTTTACTCTCTTCTGCTAAATTCTCTATCATTTTCACACCTTTTTCTTCATCCTTTTCAATACCCTTTCCATATATATAGCAACGGGCTTCTTCTACCTGTGCTTGAATACAATCCTCTTTAGCTCCTTTTTTATACAAGTCAAAAGCTCTTTCTTCATCTTTGTCAACACCTAACCCTGTTTGATAGCAATTTCCTAACCTGAACCAGGCATACCCGTCACCATGTTTGGCTGCTTGTTCATATAACTCTGCCGCTTTCTCAAATTCACCTTGCAGACGAAGTTCATCTGCTTCTTTGGTCTTGTTGCCACAAGAAACGAGAAATGCTATAACAACTATAGTTATAGCTCTAAATGCAATTTTTTTCATACTTTTTTATTATTTAGTGAGAATGTTAATTTTTATACGGTTCGGATTATCTTCATTACCAAAACTTATTAGTTGAATCTTTATGTCAGAAGATGATTTCTCATAGCTTTTGATGAAACCGATACTTTCCGTTTCATGGTATCCCATATTTATCAATTCACGTTCAAATTCCTTTTGGATAGTCTCCATGTATTTTGTATATTTGTTTTGGATGTCTATATCTAGTGAGATTCCATCACAAATAGTATTACAAAAATGAGCAGAACCATCATAATCATAAGCTACGACCTCTGGAAAAGACAAAATCGCATTTACATCTGCATAGTCTGTGCTGAAAAGCTTAGTAGATGGGAAAAGCATATTTGCCGTAATATCATAAGCGTGTAATTCCAGTTCCAGTTTGTCTGCGCAAGTCTCAGGATTTAGCCCTTTATATCCATATAGTTCTGTAACGTCTTTATTATAGTTCTTTGGAAATAATATTTGTTTTACAAATCTGACAACATCGAAATAGTCACTTTGAACGAAATAATCAATATCTGTTAGCAGATTTACATAACGGCCTATTTCTTCTCCAGTTTCTGACAATAGATAATATTTGTTACTTTTGTAACCAATGAACTTTGAATTAGCTTTATGCAATTTCTCATATCTGAAATCGACCAATTGCTGTTCGTCTTCTTTTATTGATAATACTCCCCATTTTTCATCTTTACAGGCTATAAATATATTTTCATCACAATAGTTGATATTATCATAGTTATCTCTTATTATTACTTCGCCTTTGTTATCCATGATACCATATCCATCTTCTGTTTGGAATATGAAGTAACCATCATTTGCGACTTTGATACTTTTATATTTATCACTTGCTTTTATAATGTTTTCTCCTTTCCTGTTTTTTATTCCCCACTCATCATCTTCGGTTACATAAGAGAAATGTCCATCATTAACTTGGTGAGTCCAATATTGTATTTGATATTCCATGTAGACCCATGCTTGAGCCATTTCATCATCAATCGGTCGTTTTTCTCCTTTAAGATTTATTTCAAACAGCCTATCATTTTCCTTTACGAGTGCTAGACCATTACAGAATATCGTTCCATAGGCATATTGAGCAGGAACAACAACTTTTCCTTTCGTATCAATATAGCCGACCTTTCCATCACTGTCCATAAAAACAGAGATGCCATCCTGAAAACAACTGAGAGATACATACTCTTTATCTAATTCAAAAAGAATATTCCCATCTTTATTAATGACAGTTATACATTTTCCCTCTTTTACAGCAGGAGCTACCCCATTTGAAAATGCAGCGATATCAACATATCCATCATCAATTACTTTTTTTATATTATTGATATTATAAAGTTCATATTTCCCATTAGCTCGTTGAACGAAAAAACAATCATCCGTAACTACGGTAGGGGCATATTTGAATTCATCTTCAATTAGTACCTTTCCGTCTGCAGCAGAGAGTAACCCCCAATTGTCATTTTCCCGTTCCTTGAAAGGGTAATCGTTAATGGTATCTTTAGGCTTACTACATGAGAACAGAGATGAAAGTAGTATTGGAATAAATAACATTTTAGTGTTCATGGTTCAATCCTCCTATACGCCTATAAGTCCTTCGAAGTCAGCATTAATTTGACTATACAAGAAAAGCGTGAGGACTTGTTCTGTTATTCATCAAAATCAAGCATCGCCAAACGCTTAGTAGGAATGAATATGAAGAAACAATACTCACGCTATGATGTTATGTATAGATACAACATTGGCTGTATCAGGTACATATACAAAACAGAATGAGCGTTACATTGTCTCTATCCTCCTACTTTTGAAATTGGCGATTTCGATTTTAGGATAAAGCAAAAAACGCTTTCTATATCTCTGACCATTTCTCCGGTCAGCTTTTGCAAATATACGTATTTTTGTTCAATGTAACGCTCTTATATGAGTATTCTTTCTTCATACATAAGAGAATTGGAGTTTTCTAGGCGTAAAGATACAGGTAAAATGGCATTAAAACAGAGAAAATGATTTCTTATTTTTTATACATTCTCTTTCTGCCTGATATTGGGTACGACTTTAATTGGGAAGAAAAAAAGAAAGAGTACCTTCCGCCATTGTACTCTCTTTGCTTCTTGATCAGTATGATAGTTCAAGTAGTAGGATACTTTTGGTTTCAGGTACTCTTCATGTGTGAGTATTGTTTCTTCTCTGATAAGGCTATGGAGTGATTGGGGACGGATTATATTTATTCCCTCATTTATCTCATCCAGCAATAAGCATTTGTCTTAACCTCCACTTTTGTGAATTTCTCCAGTTCCGCCTTCAACATCTTCACTTCATTTGCAGTCGGTTCGGGAAGGGTGATATCATACCGTGAGTTACGACCGATATTCACCTGCTGTGGCGAACACATACCGACCAGTTCCACCAGTTCTGCCAGGTCAAATTGCATCAGGGGCTCACAAGTTACGTAGGTGGGAATTCCATAGTTGGCGATCCTCTGCATAGCAACCGCCCGTTCCTGAGCTACCGGAGCATTCCTCATTATATCCGGATAAAAACGGTTCGTCTCAATGGTAGTACAAAGGACGGACTTCCTCATGACCGGATGATCCAGATATTCCAGAAAACGGGCGGGATTTTTGGATTGGAAGAGATAGCTGTTATCAAAACCGTCACAATAGTCTAGTACTTGCTCAATCCACTCTGCCGGGACATTAGCCGCCCATTCATCCGTACTGCTGCCTACAAAGATAAAGTTGCCTTCACCCAGGTTCACTTTCAGTTCCTTCAGCTCCAGACGCAAGAGAGGAAGAGGACGGTTACGTTTCATAAAACAATAAGAACAGGAGTGTTCACATTCGCCTTTCATCGGGTTATATGTATGTGAAACGAAAGCATACATGTTCCCGGTACTTTTATTCAGCGCCATAATTTTTTTTTAAGTTAGTTAATTTTTTTTCATTTTCTATTTCTGTACCGCATACGTTCACACCCGAATATATTATTGGTGTAAGCGTATTCGATTATTTCCGTTATATCAAAACCGGGGATAAGTTCCTCTATGAATGCCTTTGCCTTACCCGACTCAACCCCGGCCTTGCATAAGATACCCGCATAAGCCATGGCCGTATTATTCCTGCCGTTACTCAGCGAGTTCCCGTTCCATGTTTTTCTCAATATCCGGATAATGCTGTCATCAGATATCACCTGCCTGTTCAACCGGTTCAGGAAACCTTCGACCCAGGATTCGTCCTGTACCAGAACTGGTTCTCCTTGCACATCCCTGATAACTGTTTCTGTCATCGTATTGGGTATGACAGGTTCCGGTGTTCCCGGTACAAAGTGAAAGGGAACAGGATTTGGATTTTTCCATAAGTCCGGATCATAAGAGAGATAATTCCCTCTGGCCAGGTCGGTGGTACTCTTGTCTATCCAGGGACAATCAAACAGCTTTACTAATTGCCCGTACAGGTCATAGTGATAAAGCGGTTCACAGTTATCATGCAGGATGATCGCTTTATACCCCGTTCCACCTGGAGTGACAAAACAGGCATAGACACATGGAAATCCCTGCAGCCACCTGACAAATGCCGGCATATCCTTTGGTTCAATATGGTCAAAATCAAGTGCTGTATAGGAAGAATAGACTGTGCACTCATTTTTATGCCTGGACTTGAAGTTTCCATTCCATGTAACTACGGGGAGAAGGGCTTTATTCTTATTTTTCTCATCTTTAGTTCCGGCACTCCTGACGGCTTCCACTTTAGGTTTCAGATGATAGTAGGTGTCATCCCTGATAATTTCCAGCAACTTGTCCACGTCATATTCCTGCGGTTGGTTTACATCGGTGATTCTGGGAAACAGGGAGACTTTCTTCCGTGCATGTGAGATAATTTTGAACATTGCTGTCACTGTCCTTTTGGTCCTAATGTTCTTCTCTTCACAAGTCAGATAGCCGGTAATATCGGATGCGCTCGGTTTACCCTGTATACCCAGTTCATGATAGATTCCCCGAAGGATTTCCTTTACTTCCGATCTTGTATATTCACCTCCCGCTTTCAGTACATTCATCAGTCGACCGGCGATTTCATTCCTGGGTAATAACTTCATGGGAACAGGGGCAAGAGTTTGTTTTATATAGTCCTCCCGCCAGTATGAGCTCTCAAAGCCCTCCCTTCCCAGAGCATCATAGTAATCCTTGTATTTCCTTTCGATAAAGTTGCATTCCTCCAGAAGCAGCGGGGCATTTTCATGCAGGTTACAATACATCCTGGCCTTTCTGTCGAACCGGTTGTCCATGTTCCATTCGGTGAAGATTCTTTGTATCTCCGGATTATTGCTGTCGGTAGCTTTTGTTACATTCACCCCGTCCTTCAATGCACGGTACATGGAGAAGTCGTTATTATAGATCATGTTTGTTACTTCCCAGGCCCTCCTGTCTGCTATCTCCAGAATTTCATTTTCAACGACACATACTCTGCCATTACTATCCCTGACAATGCAGCAGTAGTGCTCCTTATGCCCATACTTTCTGATTGTTTCTTCCATCATTTGGAGCATTTCATTCTTGTAGGGGGCGACTGTATAGTTCTTAATCTGTCTTTGGGTCTTCTCCTTCTTTTCCCTGACCGCTTCTTCAAGTGCTTGCCGGTCCACTCTGGATTCCCTGGTGTTGAAATAAAGTGTGGCTGAATTCCGGAAAGGGTTTTCCTCAAGTCTTTGGCGACCTATTATTTGTTGCAGGTCCACCGATACATCCACGGTCATGCTGCTGATACGGGGATTGGCGAAGATATATGAATAGGCGTTGGTTGAATAGAAGTCGGCACCTATATATACAGTGGAGGTACAGAAAGTGAACATTTTGTGAAGCTCTCCTTTTTGTGGGATATCTCCGATCCTGAATTTCATGCCCGTCTCCCGTGAGAGTTTGTCCAGTTTCCTGATATTCTCCGGTTTTGAGGAACAGATGATATTGGCTTCTTCCGGACGTATGTTGTTTTCCAGTATGATCTTTTTTATCTCCGAAATGCTGTTGATATAGAATACGGCTTCCCCGGCAATAAACTTCCCACCGTCCACCAGAATTGACTTGCCGTTCCCTTTCCGATAGTCATCCACCAGTCGGGCACACAGGCAGGAAACGGATTTTCTGGACTTGATCACTTCCACTTCCGGAATTTGTGTCATGTTCGCGGGCCACAGGAGTTCATACACCGTCAGACCTCCGAATTGTCCGGTCATCTCCAGATAGGATTCAAGAAACGGTGTGGCGGAGAGATAAACTACGGTGGAGAACATTCCGAGTATCATACTGAATTCATACTCTGTCGTCGCTTTGTACTGGCAGTCACAGAACATGGACTGGAATTCATCCACTACAACGGTCCATTCCTGCAGGCATTCTCCCGAACTAATCAGGACTTCTACGATTTTCCCGAGTGAATCGTAGGTAGTCAGTATCTTTCTTCCACCAGATTGTACGTATCTGCCCAGTTCGTTATTGAAGGCAAGAATATCCTTTTCCGTATTGCCTGTGTTTTCAAAATATCTCTTCTTATCCCCCTGATACCGGTACAGGTGCAGGTTATCGGAGAGGTGCTGGGAATACTTGTTATAGAGCAGATGTTTTCTGGGACTGGCTAATATGACTTTTCTGCCTGATCTTAGATAAGCTTCAGTAGCTCCACATCCGCATATACGTTTGTTTAGAATGTAATGTTGTCCTTCCGGTAGCAGGGTATTCCATAAATTGTGCCAGTCTGAAAGGTATCTGATCCCATCGGGGACATTTAATGTAATTTTATGCATGTTTTTGTTTTAAGATGAATGGGGTAAGTCGGAGACAGAGGGTATACGATAGTAGAGAGTATGTAATACATAACCGGTAGGATAATGTAGATGTTATAAAATATACTACAAAAAATGTACTTCTATTATAAAATGTACACGATTTGCACACTTTTTTATAACACTTTTATCTCCTCATAGGAGTTATGTATATCATTACACTACATTCCTTTACTCTTTGCCTCCAGCTAACCCCGGTTATACAAAATTTATGGTTCATCTGTATTTTTATCGAAATCACCCTTAGTCTTTTGTGAGTGTATATTCAGGGTTACTCCGAAAGTACGTAACAGGTATTTCCTTAATCCCAAGTAAGCTTCAATCTTTGGATAATCCCTTTCACATATGCCCTTGAAATCTTTGAGAGACACATTAATGACCAAGCCTTCATATAGATCGTATCTCTCCTGTAATCTCTTGATATCCTCTTTGTATCTTTGGGGAATTCTCTGTGGAACTGTTTTTTCGATGACATCAGGACAATCCCTTACCTGACGGTCTAGTATAGAGCTATCGTTCTTACTTGACAATATTATATTTGTTTTCATACATATATCAAGCTTTCGGGGGATTTCAACAGCGAAACAGACTTTTTTGATAAGAGAATAGGGGAATGCTATTATTATAGCACTATTATTAAAATGGTAACTTTATGGTGTAATGACTCGTTTACAATGAAGGATAGGAAAGAAGTACTCTGCGTGTTCTTGATAATCGATATATTTATTATCAACTAGGTATTCTCTGTTAATAATGATAGATTAATTTTCCCCATACGAGTTACTTTAAAAATAATCCTCACCTGCATTTGCTGCAAGTGAGGAATTTGTGGATAGGATATGCTTTAGTAATCAGAATCTCCTGTAAACGTATCCATGAGTTTATCCATCTGCTCACCTATGCACTTGTCTATTAGCTTTGCATAGTGGGCAGTCATTCGTGTATTGGTATGTCCTAACATTTTAGAAACGACTTCCAGAGATATGTTATTGGCTAAAGTAACTGTACTTGCAAATGTATGCCTACTTGTGTGGAAGCAAATTCGTTTATTAATTCCACAAAGTATAGCTATATCCTTTAGATATTTGTTGATGTCCGCAGGGTCTTGAATAGGGAGTAGTTTCTCTCCACCCTTGTACTTATCCAATATCAATTTGGCGATAGGAAGTAGGGGGATTCTTGAAAGTATACCTGTTTTGATTCTACGCTTCTTAATCCATATTCTGCCTGCACTGTCTTTCTCAAAGTGTTCTGGTGCTAATGTTTTAATATCAATGTAGCTTAATCCGGTGAAACACCCAAAGAGAAAGAAATCTCTAGCTTTTTCAAAACGTGGGATAGGAGTATCAAAGTTGATAATTTTCCTCAATTCTTCTTCATCCAAGAAATCCACTTCTACGGGTTCGCGTTCTACTTTATAAGCGTTTACAGGATTGTAGGATATATAAGAGTTGGCGACAGCTAAATTTAGCAACTTCTTTAAGAACTTTAAATGCTTAGTGCAGGAGTTTTGCCCCATCTTCTTTTCACTTAATAGGAATGAGTGAAAACCTTGAATAAAACCAATGTTCAATTCTCTTAGATACAAATCCTCTCTGTTATATTTCTTTAGAATGAACTCTCTGAGTAATCTGCCTGTATATTCAAATATCCAATAAGTAGCAGGTGCAACAGTTTTACCTACCATTGCTTTACGCTCTGTGTTATGCTCTTCCAGTACACTTAATAGGCTTCTTTCTTTTAAACACTCTACTTTGTCAAAGTAAGCATCATATAAAAGTTGGGCTGTAATAATGAACCCTCTGTCTAATAATTCAGCTTCTTTCTCATATAACTTAGCTCTGACTGATTTAAGGTAGTTGTTGAGGCTTGTAGCTTCCTCATCTTTACCCTTTACTAATTGTCTGTTCTTATCCCAACTGGTAACTTTAATTTGTTTTCCTGTTGAGAATGAGCATCTTTCTCCATTGACTGTGATTGTAACCTCAATAGGAGTATTACCATTTTTTCTTGCTTTACTTTCTCTTATTGAGAAGAGAATTGAAAATGAACTTCTTTCCATGGTTTAATCAATTAAAATTAGACATTTGGAAGTTCTTTAAATATGCTATATCTATCTGTAATGTAGATAGTTATCCTATGTTTTGCGACCACTTGTAAGAAAATAGAAAAATGGTCGCGAATAAGTCGCAAGATAATTGCCATTTTAGCTCAAATTTACCCTAAATCAACTCTTAATCGTGCAACCCATTTACGACCTAAAGAGTCAATTTCTTACAGTAATTTCAGCCAATTATTGCCAATATTCTTGATTGATTTAGAAAGGTCGAAGAAGAGGTAAATCAGCTGTTCAACCTACGAACATACTGAAAATAAAAATCCCCATAACCTTATCAGTTACAGGGATTTAATATGTTGTAATTGTTATAATTACTTGCTCAAAGCCTGAGCTACGTCAACAGCACAAGCTACTGTACAACCTACCATCGGGTTGTTACCAATTCCCAGGAATCCCATCATTTCTACGT
>OGUF01000101.1_pt1 | contig 67113 bp, 94 predicted proteins | sample 1573681 | NCBI WGS metagenome assembly OGUF01 (sample SAMEA2582049, study PRJEB24529) | metagenome | biome: Human gut stool | place: China | collected 2011
GTTATCATTTTAGATTAATCAAATTAGATATTATTAACACAAATAATAATCAAAATTGATACACTATATCAAAATTGATAGTATATTTGCATCACCAATCAATCACGCAACAAAGATAGAAAAAAGGTTGATATAAGAAAATAGTATAAATGAACTAAAATAAGAAGTCATGAAAGCAAAAAGAGATTACGAACTGGTAAAGAATGGCAAATACAACATGAGAGCCATCATGCAAAGAGCTTGGGCTTACATGAAGCAGAACAAGTCTTTGAAGTGGTATTCTTTTGCTATGGCTTTGAAATCGGCTTGGGCGGATGCAATCTTGAAGATGGACGAGTACAAGTCATCGCTGGTGAAATCAGAGCCGATACAGAAGAATGGTAACGTACTGCGCAATCTCTTCTTGGGCAACCATCCTGAATACAAGTACTATGACAGTTCTTGGCGATAACAATAAACCTAATATAAGATGATAGCAACGATTTTAATTCATGTAGCCATACTGATAGGCATACCCTATTTGGCTTATAGAATAGGCAGAAAGCCAGGTGAGAAGTTCTTCTACGAAGATTAACTGCACGATTATATCACGCACGACAGCCCGTGCAGACGTAGAGAATATTCTACACGGGCACTTTTGATTAGCTCTTTGACAAGTATGTGAAAGCCTTTATAGTGTAATTCATAAGCTATTTAGGTCAACCAAAGATAACTAACGCACATAAGCAAGTTGGGGCTTGCGAACTGTGTAATGTTTAACGATTAATAGAAAACACTGCAAATAACCGTCTTTGAGCAGTAAGCATACGGGTTAGGCGTCCGTACTGTTTTCAACAATATATCCAGCGCATAAATTCAGACTTATGTAGTAACCGCTAAAAAGCTTCGGCTAACAATCCATCGGAACGCGGGCTGGAACAACAACCGCAGAAAAGGTCAGTGCTATTGCCGCACTAAAAGCCGTGAGGGATGCGATGTACAAGCTATCCCTTTACCCTCGTGCGGGCGGTTAAGACTGTTTTGTCGTGTTTTATTTTGTGTTTGTACTGGGTGCGCTGTCTGTGAAGATAGTACACCTTTTCATTTTGGGCGTTCGGTGTAATGGCTAACACACCTCATTCGAGGAGACTGGCGGTTCGAGTCCGTCAACGTCCACCAATCTTAATTAAATTTTATGTATATGGAACAGAAGAGCATCATGCAAGAATTAAGGGAAATTCCTATAGGGGAACACAAAGACTTCCCGATAAAACGTTTGAGAACCGTCCAAAACTACCGGACAATCCTCAACCAGGAAGGGTATTTGGAAGGAAGGGTATGGGAAGCGGTTATCCTTAAAGAGAAAGGTGTAATCAGGGCTAAAAGAGTGTCGTAAACAGTTAATTCACACGATTATGAACCGAGTATTTACAGAACTCACCCCCGAATGCGAGATTACAGCACGAATGTATGCGCAGGGGTATGAGAAAAAAGAAATTGCAAACCTCAAATGTCGGGCAGTAAGCACGATAAACAACCAATTGCAAAAGGCTTTTGAGGTATTGAATGTAAGGAATGGCAGAGAGTTGGCTACCATGCTTTACGAAAGGATAGCCGGGGTGAAATTCACGATGGATTTTTCTTCTGTTACCCGTTCGGTTGCAGCCTGCTGCCTATTATGCGTTTTCTCTTTTTCGCTTTACCACGAACAAAATGAAATGAGAAGGGGCAGAGAAGCAAGGGTAGAACGAATTGAAAGAATAAGGAGGTCAGAATGAATATAGAAGAAATCCAATCCATTATGATAGACAGCTATCAGGTGGGATATATGGAAGCGGTTAAGGCTTACGAACCTGCACAAGACTTTATTCGATTAAGAGAGGTAAAGAAATGGCTAAAGATGATGAAGATAGACCTAAAGCGATTCAATGTACTTGTTAGTAAGGAGCTGATAAAGCCTATCAGAAAAGGAGAAAGCAGAAATTCGCCTCTTTACTACTCAAAAGCAGAGATTAAACAAGCTCTTTCGCTGGCGAATGTCAGCGGGATGATGGCGAGAGAAAAAGTTAGATTAACCCTATAAAATTTACGATTATGAATCCTATAAGATTGCTAAATGCAGACGAAATAGATGCAAGGGTGGCAACTGTTAATCCAAACGGATGCTCAATACTCTTATACAAGGATGCACGTTGCGATATGCGCCTACTGGACGAAACGTTCGGCTCAATGAATTGGACGAGAAGCCATGAGGTTATAGACGGGAATCTATATTGCAATGTGTCCGTATGGGATGATGATAAGAAAATGTGGATTACTAAACAAGACGTTGGGACAGAAAGCTATACAGAAAAAGAAAAAGGTCAAGCCAGCGATGCGTTCAAACGAGCTTGTTTCAATTTTGGAATAGGTCGGGAACTTTACACAGCCCCATTCATTTGGGTAAACATTACTAAGGATGATTTGAATGCCCAAAATAAAATCAAAACATCTTTCAAGGTTAAATCAATCGGTTATAACGACAAGCGAGAAATAAATTCTCTTGTAATAGTGGACAATAGAGGTAATGTGCGCTACGAAATGGGGAAAATATTAAAGCCTAAGACAGAACCTACAAAATCAGAAGAAACAGAAACGTTGGCAATGGCTCTCCAGGAAGTTAACGCCGCCACCTCTCTTGATGTTCTCAAAGGCGTGTGTGATAACTATCGCTCTATTCTTGGAAAAACAAAGGCATTCGTTGATGCAGTAAATAACAAAGTTGATAAGTTGAAAAATGTTGAATAAATCGGAAGTAATATTTGATTCAGAACACCATTCATATACTTTGGATGGTGTTCAATTAGAGGGAATTACCGGGATGATTTCTCGACAACTTTTCCCTAATAAATATGATAATATACCAGAGGACGTTGTTCGTAGTGCAGCTGAACGTGGCTCTTTAATTCATTCCCAGTGTCAAATCCTTGATGATGTTGGAGTAGATATGGGTGCGGAAGAAGTGACAGGTTATAAGTATTTAATAGACAAATACAGCCTAAAATACGAAACCAGCGAATATCTTGTGTCTGACAACAAGCATTATGCAAGCTGTATAGATAAGGTTTACAAAGAGGATAAGAACACTTATCATTTAGGTGATATAAAGACCACATACAAACTCGACAAGGAATATGTGCGGTGGCAATTATCTGTTTATGCTTACCTTTTTGAGCTACAGAACCCAAATGTAAAAGTAGGCAGGTTATTCGCCATCTATTTAAGAGGTGATAAAGCTGAATTGGTAGATGTGGAGCGGATTCCGAAAGAGGTTGTCATAGACCTTATGGATTGTGATGTGAAAGGTGTTCAGTTCGACAATCCATACAATATAATCGAGAATGACAACTCAATGCCTGTAACTTATCGTGAAATGGAGCAATCCATTATTGATATTGACAGTCAATGTAGATATTGGACTAACAAAAAGAAAGAGCTTACAGACGGGGTTATGAGAGAAATGGTGAAATCTGGAGCATACAGTTGGAAAGGTAATTCAATCTCCTTCACACGAAAGAAAGATTCAATCCGTAAGGACTTCGATAAGAAGGCCTTTGAGAAGGACTATCCCGAACTATATAAGGAGTATTTAAAAGATATTCCAGTTGTAGGAAGTGTAACATTAAAAGTATCATAACTATGGCGAATCAACTTACCGGGAAGATACTCTATATCTACCCATCCCAGCAGATACCATCCAAAGACGGTTCAAAGACTATCGTAAAGAGAGGTGTCGTAATAGATTGTACCCGCTTTGACCCATATACGGGCGAACGTGGATTTGAGAATACTCCTATGTTGGAGTTCATCGGTGACAGATGCGCTGAGCTTGACAAATACCAAGTCGGGCAGATAGTTACTATCTCTTTTGATGTACAAGGTACGAGATACCGTAACAAGGACGGTGTGGAGCAGATTTTCACTCGTGTTCAGCCCTATCGGATTGAGCTGCGGCAGACGCAGCAACCGACTACTCCCATTCAGCAACAAGCGCCGCAGTCTACTTATCAGCAACAACCGCAGAATTTCCCGCCACCGCAGGGGAATAATGATGCACTGCCATTTTAGCGTATGTTGTTCGACTTGAAGAATGAATACCAAGTACCCAAGTTCAAGGAGTACGTAAACAAACTGTTTAAAGAACGTGCGGTGGTAGAGGTGAAGAAGAAGCTACCAAATCGTACACTTGCACAGAACTCTTATTTACATCTTCTTTTAGGGTATTTCGGCAGTGAGTACGGTTGCAGCCTTGATGAAGCCAAAATAGACTTCTATAAAAGGACTTGCAACCGTGATCTGTTTGAACGAAAGACGATTAATAAGACTGGTAAAGAAGTAACCTATTTACGCAGTTCAGCCGAGCTGACAACAGGCGAAATGACCCTTTCAATTGACCGCTTCCGAAACTGGAGCGCATCAGTGGCAGGTATCTATCTGCCGGCTGCAAATGAACATCAAATGCTGATTTACGCTCAGCAAGAAATTGAACGTAACAAAGAATTTATTTAAAATAGAATTTTATGAAAAAGAGAAAATTCCCTAATGATGTAGCAAGATTTTTCAACCCTCAAAAGAGTGGCACTAACGCAGAGTACAATAAGTTTGGCTTTCTTGTAAAGCCGGGAACTAACCAAGCCAAAAAGATGGAGGAAAGAAGTTATATTCCAGTGTACAATGCTGGAGGGACGGCAAGAAAAGTAATAGAAAAATATGGTGAAGTAACTTATAAATAACTACTATATGGATAAATTTTTAGGTCAAGACATCCCCGAAAAGGATAGATGGCAGTTCTTACAAGACAATGCCGATTCGGTAGAGAAAAGGTGATTGATGAGCAACTGGATGCTATCAGACAGATGGCACCGGATATCGTAATCATTGAAGTATAACTTTGTTAGCCTGCCTGCTCGGTCTGTGAAGATAGAGTTGGCAAACATGGAGAAGTGGCGGAATGGCAGACGCACGAAGAGTACTGGAACTTTACCCAGCCGGAAGGGTTACTCAAATCAGAAAGTTCGTCCCGGTTCGAGTCCGGGCTTTTCCACAAACTAAAATTATAAACTATGCCATATTACATAAAACGAAAGGCTAAGAAAAAAGAAAAGCCTTTGCCCCTGTTTGACAAAGCAGGGGTGACAGTGAAGAAGAAGCCGGATTTGAAAGCCAAACTCGACAAGGAGTTTTCTCTTTTCATCCGGCTTCGTGATTGTATGCCAAATGGATATTTCCGCTGTATCTCATGCGGACAGATAAAGCCGTTTGCGCAAGCGGACAATGGTCACTATTTCAGCCGCACACATTTGGCGACACGATTCGATGAAGATAATTGCCATGCCGAATGTCGCTCGTGTAACCGTTTCAAAGCCGACCATTTGGAGGGCTATCGGGCGAATCTGATAGCTAAGATAGGACAACAGAAATTTGACTTGCTGAAAGTGAAAGCTGCATCAAATACCAAGATGTCTGATTTTGAGTATGAACAGCTAATCAAGTATTACAAGGCACTTAATAAGAAATTACGAAAGGAGAAGGGGCTATGAGTTATGTATTACGAGATTACCAACAGAAAGCCTCTGATGCTGCCGTTTCCTTCTTCAATAACAAGGCAAAGAAAACAAACGCTATCATGGTTTTGCCTACGGGCAGCGGAAAGTCGCTTATCATAGCTGATATAGCCGCAAGGCTTGACGGACACACTTTAGTGTTCCAGCCCTCGAAGGAAATACTCGAACAGAATTTCAAGAAACTCTGTTCATACGGTATTCTTGATTGCAGCATCTATTCTGCATCCTTTAACTCAAAAGAAATAAGCCGGATAACATTCGCCACCATCGGTAGTGTGAAGAATCATCCCGAACTGTTCACCCACTTCAAGAACATCATTGTGGACGAGTGTTTTACAGGTGAAACTGAAATTCTCACAGAGAAAGGATTCGTAAGATTTGATGAGTTAAAGCCAGATTTAAAAGTTGCAGAGTTTAATAATGGGATTATTTCTTTTGCCTTTCCACAAAGGCACATAAGACGATTCCATGATGGCGAAATGACATCTTTCCATATTAAAAACGATATTGATGTACCAATGACAAACGGTCACATGCAAGTTTTTTGGAAAGAAGGAATTGGTTTCTTTAAAGAAGAGATAGCTAAAGCTTATTTCGGTAATAGAAGGAAAATTCCTGTATCCGGCATGTCTGATATAGATTCAAATGATTTGTCTGATTTGGAACGGCTATATATTGCCGTACAGGCAGATGGAAGTATCCATAAATATTATGATGATTATGTTACAATATCCTTTACACTGAAAAAGGATAGAAAAATTAGTCGGTTAATACATCTTTGCAACTCTGTAGATATGCCACTTAGCGAAGTCAAATGTAATCATGGTAGGCGATTTATGGTGAAAATGCCTAAAGGAACAACCAAAGACATATCAAATCACATTCAATTTCCCATGTCTTCTAAAAAAGCTATGCAGATTGTCGAAGAATGTGTTTTATGGGATGGCTCCATCGTAAATGATAAAGGGTTGTACTACTATTCATCTACAGACAAGAAGCAGGTGGACTTTTATAACGCTGTTGCAACAATTTCCGGTAATAGCTGCTATGTTTCACAGCAAAATGATAATCGAAGCAAAAATCACAATACTGTATATCGGCTATTCATCCGTACAAATACACAGTTGAAAGATACTCAACAAATGAAGAAACAACCCGATTATTACAAGGGGTATGTATATTGTGTAGAGGTTCCATCTGGAGCTATTGTTGTTAGACACAAAGGATACACTTTCATTTCGGGTAATTGTCACCTTGTTAACCCTAAAGAGGGTATGTACAAAGATTTTTTTGATGCGGTGAAGTGTAAGGTTCTTGGACTGACAGCTACACCGTATCGTTTAAGTTCCAGCCGTGACTTTGGTTCTATGCTGAAATTTATCACCCGGACAAAGCCTCATGTTTTCTCAGAGGTCATTTACCATGTACAGGTATCAACCTTATTAGATATGGGCTACTTGGCGAAGCTGAATTACTACCCAGCGAATCCGGTCGGATGGAATGAACTCAACCTGAAAACGAACACCACCGGATCCGACTACACGGACACGTCAGTAGTACAGGAATATGAAAGGATAGACTTCTACAGCTGGCTGGTTTCAATCGTGAACAGGCTCCTTAACAATCGGAAGACAGGTATCAAACGAAAAGGAATACTTGTCTTTACCCGTTTTTTGAAAGAAGCGGAACGTCTTACCTGGTCTATACCCGGTTGCGCTATCGTTTCAGGTGATACTCCTAAGAAAGAACGTGAACATATTCTTGAAGCGTTCAAAGCTGGTGAAATATCTGTTGTTGCCAATGTAGGTGTACTTACCACAGGCTTTGACTATCCGGAACTTGATACGGTCGTTATGGCACGCCCTACAATGTCCCTTGCCATGTGGTATCAGATAGTCGGTCGTGCTATCCGTCCTCATCCAAAAAAAGATGCAGGTTGGATAGTAGATTTATGTGGCAACATCAAACGTTTCGGAGAAGTGTCCGATTTACGATTGCACGACAGCGGTAATGGCAAATGGGCTGTATTTTCTAACGGAAGACAACTGACTAATGTAAGGTTTTAAATAAAAGCAAAACAATGAAAAACTACTTTCCGCATGACAGCGATGCAAGAAGCGATGATAAGATTATAGCTTTGCGCATAAAACACAAATGGGAAGGTTATGGGCTATATTGGGCTTTGATAGAGAAATTGAGAGATAGTAAAGACTACACACTGAAAGTGGATTACAACGTTCTTGCTTTTGATTTACGTTCAGATGCGGCACTAATAAAAAGCATAATAAATGACTTTGGGTTATTTGCCTTCACCGATGACGGTGAGTGTTTCTACTCCAAATCTTTAAATGTGCGCATGAAGCCATTGGATGATAAAAGAGCCAAATTATCTGATGCAGGTAAACGAGGTAACGAAAGACGGTGGAAAAGTAGTCAACATGTATCGCCACCCGATAATAATTTAATCGCCACCCAATCGCCACCCAATCACCCCCCAATCGCCTATCCATCGCAAGAAGAGAATAGATTAGAAGAAAGTAAAGAAGAAGATAATATACCCCCCACACCCCCCAAGGGGGGAGGCAAGAAAAGTAAAAGTGAGCCTAAAGAGATTAATTCAAAAGCCCGTTTGCTATTTGAACAGCATTTTAGGGAAACCTTCGGGGCTGACTACTACTGGACAGCCAAGGATGCCGGGGCGATGTCCGGGCTCTTGAAAAAGCTGAAATTCCAGCGTGAGCAAAAGCAATTGGACACATCGGATGAAAATGTGTTGTACGCCTTGCGCTACCTGCTTTCTTCCGTCAGGGAAGGGTGGATATTTGATAATTTCAGCGTAACCAACATCAATTCTAAATTTAATGAAATCGTAGCACAAGCTAAAAATGGAAACAATCGGAAACCTGATACTGAACCAGACAAAAGCTCCGCCGGTATCAAATCAATTGTCTTCGGCAAACAAAGCTAATCAGAAACAATGGAGCAAGGAACAGGCTGATATGTACTGGCGCAACCAACTTGTAATTTCTATGAAATCCATTTCACCGACCTTTACAATTGATGACAGCAACCGCCAACTGTTGAAAGCTCTTTATCAATGGATATGGGGAATGCCTGGAATACTTGATTTAGATAAGGGGCTGTTATTGCACGGTTCTATCGGGGTAGGCAAATCCACTTTACTGAAAGGGTTACAGAATTATGCGGCGAAAATTGCCCGCTATTGTATTGGTGGTGCGGATGCCGGATTGACCTTTCAATTTACCAGCGCTGCCGAGATTGCCTTACAGTTTGCCGAGAAGGGAATTGCCGGGTTAAACCAATACACAGACAGGTCATGTATGCACAATCTTGCCATTGACGAAGTAGGTAGGGAGCCAATGGATGCCAAGCACTTCGGTACAGGCATCAATGCCATTCAGACCGTTTTGCAACTGCGCTATGAGCAGAGATATTGTTTCTACACCCACATGACTACCAATCTTGACCCGAACACGGAGTTTTCTGGGCGGTATGGAGCTTATATTGCCGATCGGGTTAAAGAGATGTTCAATGTGGTTAAAATTGAAGGTAAAAGCCGAAGATAGATGGCAAAGAAAAAAGAACCCCTCTCCCCCGTCCACTGCCGCCAATGCTCATACGCCAAAGACTTTATCGGAAACTCATGCCTCTGTAAGGCTAAAGGTCATAGGGTATGCGCATGTAACAGGTACGGAAGGATATGTGAGAATTTTAAGAAAAAATGATTATGGATATAGAACTTGAAAGGAGAATCGAATTATTGGAGCAGCAGCGTGATAATGCGATGCGCATACGCTGCCCGTTGGTGGCAAAGAAGTATCAACGGATGATTGACGAGCTTGCCAAAGAGAGCAGAAACAGTAGTACGGACAAAACAGAAGCAAGAGGCAATGACTACCGATGCAGCAACCAAGATAATCAGCAGGTATGAGAACCTTGTGGTACTCTGCACTTACAACATTCTCTTCACGAACGACATCTGTTGCGGGCAGATTATCGAGAGCCTGCATGCGATGAAGAGAACGCCTTATTACAGACAGGCATTCAAACGGTATCTGAATGATGCCGACAAGGCAAGAAAGGAATATGAGCGTACTGTAAACAACGTTATCGGTTCAGACCGGAGCGAGTTCTTCGCCGACTGCAACGACAAGTACACGGAAGAAGTGAACAAGCACGTGGATATGTTGTACTGGCAGTTCAAGCAGGTTCTTGACGATAACGGCATATCTCATTCTGCAGAGATTGCAAGATTCGAACTTGCAAGGACATTGTGCGATTACTCCTGTATTCAGTTCGACGAAAGGATTAAAGAACTTCGGAAGAAAGATGCACGGTTTAACGGGTTTACGTTGGAATACCTGAAGCTTTCCAATGTGGCAAGGATGATGAACCTTGCTTCCGACAGTTTGAAAATCGGGAAAACGGTCAATATGAACACAGAACGATGCACATCCGCATTTGATGTGCTGGTAAGAAAACTGTCGGATGCCGATAATATTGCCAATGCGATAAAAGTTTAGTGAAATGAAACTGATTTATAACCTTATAACTCTCCTCATGGACTGGCTCTCGGTAGAGGTTGGAGCGAATGAAGAGTGGTTCTGAATTATGGAAATGAAGAAAAGCGAATTGACACACGGCTCTCTGTTTAGCGGCATTGGCGGTTTTGAATTAGGTGCCGAAATGGCAGGAATTGACACTTTGTGGAATTGTGAGATAGAAAAATTTCAAGGTGAAATATTAAAAAACAAATTTCCTCATGCAGAAAGATTCACAGATATTACAAAAACAACCGGACTCCGATATGTGGACATCATTAGTGGAGGATTTCCGTGTCAAGACATCAGTGTTGCCGGAAAACGTGAAGGTATTAAGGGAAAGCGCTCCGGGTTGTGGAGTGAGATGTACCGAATTATATGGGAAGTTAGACCTAAATACGTCATCATTGAAAATTCGCCAGCTCTCACTATTTCCGGTCTCGAACAAGTCCTATGCGACCTTTCCAAAATCGGGTATAATGCGGAATGGCAATGTATATCAAACTACGCTTTTGGATACCCACACAAAAGGGAAAGACTTTATCTTATTGCCTACTCCAACAAAATCGGATTACAAGGCGACGTTTGCAAATGTGGAAGCATTAACTCGATATTTAAACAGTGGACATCAGATACGAGTGTCGGATATACTTGCGCAAAAAGGATTCTTGAAATCCCAGCGCATAGCATTGTTAGAAATGATGATGGGTTTCCCGATTGGTCACACAGAGTTGGAAGTATCGGCAATGCGGTAAATCCAACAGTGGCAAAATATTTATTTGAATGTATTAAGATTTTCGATAAACAATTAGCGTAAAACTAAATAGAAAGGAGTTGAAGAATGAAAAAGGACATCAAGGAAGCAATAAAGGAACATCTTTATGCAAATACGTTTGTAACAGACTCGAATAATCCGGGTTTTGTAGATAGATTTTTTGAACACACTAAAGCTGCTGAATGGGGTGCGAACTGGCGAATCAACAGCGCGTGGCATGATGCAAGCGAAAGGCCAGACAAAGGGAAGATGCTCATTGTGGAGGATATTGACAGTGCTTATGATTTGGTCTATTTAACCCAAAGCAAGCCATGGGAAGAACTTTCGGAAAAGAATCATTATATGCGCTGGGCATACATCGAAGATTTACTACCTAATATGGAGAATTAAATCATGAAACCAATTTTGCTTCAAGCAAGTTGGAAAAGATTGTGAACTACATAAATCAGAACATTCAATAAGGATAAGTTATGAAACAGACAGTAGAAGAAGCAGCCCGCACTCATTGGAGTGAAAGTACATATAATAAAGATACAGAGCTTGCCTATGATGAAAGAGACTGTATAGTTATCAAGGCATTGGCAAAATCGGTTGCATTACGGGCTTTTAAGAAAGGTGCAGACTGGCAGGCAAAGCAATCTCCGTGGATAAGCGTTGAGGAACGGTTGCCAGAAGAGGGGCAAAAAGTTTTTGTTTTGGTGATGTGTTATGGCACACCATGTATTCGAGAAGAAAAGTTTTGTAGAAATAGCAATTTAGATAAAAAGGGAATGTGGATTCACGGAAACAGTATCGTGCTGGCATGGTTTCCCACCCCCTCTTTCGATGAGATACTCGAAGCCAACAAGGATGTTTTGCAACGGATTAAGGAAAAAGGAGATTAAAATGCAGTATTTGACCCGCCACACCTTAAATCGCTTGGCTCAACATCTTGGATGGCGAAAAAGTATGGTAAACTACCCAAAGATTGGCAATCGCTTATACATGACGGATTTACCGAGTGTATGCGCGTCTTGAAGCCTAACGGTACACTCATATTCAAGTGGAATGAAAGCGAAATAAAAGCCGCGGAAGTTTTGTCCGTTATCCCGTTCAAACCACTTTTCGGACATACTACCGGAAGGCAGAGTAAAACAATATGGATGTGTTTTATGAAACAAGAAGAATTATGAACATTCATCAAAAAGCATACCACATCAAAACATCATGGTGCAAGATGTGTGTATCTGAGGATAATAGAGAGCGGAACAGAGGAAAGCAAATTAAAAAATAATCTATATGACAATAGCATGGTTTTCATGCGGTGTAACATCCGCAGTCGCCTGTAAAATAGCATTGAGCCTGTATGAAGATGTACAGCTCTACTACATCGAGACTGGCTCCGGTCATCCTGACAATCACCGTTTTATTATTGACTGTGAAAAGTGGTACGGCCAGTCGATTCATACTATCAGAAGTGACAAGTATCTTAATGTAGAAGATGTATTGACTAAGAAAAGATTTATTAATGGCCCTACCGGTGCCGCTTGTACATTTGAACTAAAGAAACAAGTCCGTTACAAGTTAGAAAAAGAGTTGGGGAATTGGGACGGGCAAGTTTGGGGATTCGACTTCGACCCGAAAGAGATTAACCGGGCTATCCGATTTAAGCAGCAGTATCCGGACACAAAGCCGCTATTCCCACTTATTGAAAGGCAGATTACCAAAAAGGATGCGATGGGAATGCTTTGGAAAGCAGGCATTGAAATCCCCGCTATGTACAAGATGGGCTACAATAACAACAACTGTATTGGTTGTGTGAAAGGCGGTATGGGCTATTGGAATAAGATACGTAAAGACTTCCCACAAGTATTCGACCGGATGGCAAGGATTGAACGAAAAGTCGGTGCGACATGTCTAAAAAACAAAAACGGGCGTATCTTCCTTGACGAGTTATCCGCATGGAGAGGTGACCCAGTGGAAGAAATTGTACCAGATTGCTCACTTATTTGCCAGATAGAGTTTCAAGAGATACTTGATAGGCAGGTAGAACGAGTTTTGAAAGGAGAAATTGGCATTAATGATGTAACATGAAGAAAAGAATAAGAAAAAAGATGCAGAAATACCAGTATCGGTATAAGCTGCACCAATACTTGAAGTATGCCCGCCAATGGTGTTGCGTTCTGGCATATAATGGTAAAATATACGCGTTGTTAGACGATGGTAGAATTGTAAAGGAGAACGGGCAATTATGAATATAAGGAAAATAAAGAAGCATAACCCTCAATCTTTTTTAGACGATTTGAAACGAGTAAGAGAAATCATGGTCTATACAGAGCATACCAACTCCTATTATAAGATTCTTAAACATGAATTATTGAGAGAGGCCGAAGAGAAAACTATCACGTACTATATAACGGATTCTATATTCGCAAGAAAGCGTGATGTTATGATAGTAATTTAATTGAGAATAATATGAAACAGACAGTAGAAGAAGCGGCATTTGAATATTCAAGAAAATGGGGTAAGTATAATACTTATAAAGAGCCTAATCTTACAAGTTTAGAGTTTGCATTTCAATATGGTGCAGATTGGCAGGCAAAGCAATCTCCGTGGATAAGCGTTGAGGAACGGTTGCCGGAAAAGGATGGGTATTACCTTGTTACTGATGGGGAGAATGTTGGGACAGTTTACTTCTTTAAGGAGTGGAATAAGTTTGCTGTATACGAAAAATATCCGCATCCGTTTTACAAAGATGGTGTAATAAAACTATATATGCCCATCCCCTCTTTCGACCAAATCCTCGAAGCCAATAAAGATGTGTTACAACGAATAAAAGAGAAAGGAACTTTATGAAAACGAAAAGAAGAACAGCATACTTCGGGACTGATGGTTGTCCCGGACATTATTTTAAAGCTATTTCCGGAGAATTTTCTCCTCAAGAGGAAGAAGAACTTAGTAAGATAGATGAAGACTTTCAGTTATTCGGTTTTTCCGGCTTTAGTTTTTTCTATTACAAAGGGTATGGGTGTCTTTCTTTCTCTGCAAGTCTGGATGATAATCGTCCCGGCAGTAAGACTGTATTTTTTGTTGAGGACGCCCGTTTAAAAACAGAGGTGTTAGAGGCTTTGGAAAAATCTCCGTTTGTGAAAAGACAATTCCGGCGGTTAGCCGATATGTATGGTGTGGAATTACCTAAAATATAACAGCCTTTGGGCGGCTTTGTAAAACCCTATTAGTTATGAAAAAGTATATTGGAACAAAAGAAGTTGAAGCAATGCCTATGACACTGGGTGAGTTTATCAACAAAAGCGGTCGAAATCCGTATGAGAATGACGAAAAGATGCACGGTAACGATGAAAAAGGTTATCTTGTGAAGTACAAGGATGGTTACGAAAGCTGGTCGCCTGCCGAACCGTTTGAGGAAGCATATAAATGTGCAGATACATTCCTTGACCGCTTGCATATTGAAATGCGGGATTTATATGAAAAGATGGATAAGCTCTCTCCATTTATTGAATCTGGCAAAATAGATGAAATTGTGACTGACAAATATCAGAACTATTTGCTTCGGTTGCAACATAGAATCATGAGCAGGTATATCAATGTATTGGAATGCCGTATTGGTAGGCTTGATGGAAGTCCCGAAGCACCTTTACATCAAATGTCATTTGGTGATGCTATTGAAGTTCTCAAACAAGGTGGTGCTATCCGTAGAGCTGGATGGAACGGTAAAGGGTTATTTGTTGTTAAGCAAATTCCGGCTCATATCACCGAAGACATTATTCCTAAAATGCAGTCACTTCCCCAGTCAGCCAAAGACATCATTATGTCCCGTGAGAATAAAGTAATTGACTACACAAGTCAAATGCTTATTATTAATCCGGACGGCAGGGCAGATTCATGGGTTCCGTCTGTCAGTGACGTGTTCGCAGAAGACTGGGAGATAGTTATCTAACCATAGGGGCTTCGTGCCCCTATAAGTAATACATCAAAAATAAAAAGAAATGAATTTAAAACAAGTATTATCAATCGAACAAATGAAGCACTTGCAGCAACTTGGCTTAGATACGAGCGATGCAAGTATATATTGGGCAAGGCGCTCTCATGGCAGCCGGCTTGATGATAAATCTAAAAGCGATTGGTTTTTAAGTCTACAAAAAGAATTTATGGTTTGTGGTTTTACTTCGTATGAAGTAATTCCTACACTCACCTTGCAGGACATTCTTGACAAGCTGCCACATTATTTGAATCCATTTCCGTCCAAACAGATATTGTTTGCATGGATGATTGAAAGAGATACCATAGCATATCGAAATGTTGAAGATATAGATGATTGCCTCAAACATTTTACTGATGATTTATTAATTGATGCAGCCTACGAGATGCTGTGCTGGTGTATTGAAAACGGATATATTGGAAAGGAGAAAGGAGATTGATATGAAGAAGTACAAAATAACTAACTATGGATTATATGGTCACTATTTCGAGGTACAAATGAAAACGTGGTACGGCTGGATTGCAATAAAAACGTTCAAGGCTAATGATATTTCGCCTGATAGCATTGACTACGCCCAAGCCTGCGCACAAGAATTATTACAAATATTAAGAGGGTAATAATCATGGAAGTAAAAAACGGAATAATAATTAATGGTGAGCTTCACGAGGCAATTGGAACAAGTGTTTCAAATATCTCCTGTCGTGCTTGCTCTTTGTATGAAAAATGTGCAGAAACAGACTACTCAATATGTTTTGCCGATTTATTTAGATGTAGTGGTTTTGTCAATCGCGGTAAGGTAACTGTTGGTTTTTCTCGTGAAACGTCCGAAAACACTGGGAGTATTTATCGTAATGGAGTAAAGATAGAAAGGGAGAGGTAACCATGAAAGCAAAATATTTCAGAAAGATAAGAAGCCAAGTAAAGTGGTACAAGGTATCGTACAGAGACCATTTATTATTTGATTTCAGAGACGAGAAAGAAGTATTGGCTAAATCGCCTGAAAACGCTTGTGTAAGGTATCACAGGCGTACAGGTGCATTCACAAACGGCTATATTAGACAATACCCAGAGAACCTTTCTCGATTTAAGGTGTATATTGGGAAGAGGGTAATATATTTCGGTTAAATAATAAGAAGAGGATTAATATGGGATTTACAACACCGTGCTTTATAAGAAAGAGCACATACAAACTTATGGATAAGTTGAATGGGTTGGGGTATAGATTGTTCGGATGTGAACTCAACGAGGACTTATGTATCTTCACCGAACCTGAATGCAGTCTATATAGTGTTGAGTTTTTCAGTAACATTCCACATCCTGACGAAACCGATAGTGTTGATTGCGGAACCAACGAAGAGCTTTTCTTGGCTATCGCTGCATTTAGAGATGATACAGATAAGTTTCAATGGTTTACCGATGGAGATAAATGGATTCTGTGCCCGGAAATCAAGTTCTCTACCTATTGGGTTTACAATGATATTGACGTGAATTTGGACGCTATTCACAAGGCTACCGTAAACGAACTGATTGAACACTTTAAAGTATGAAGAAAATAATTATCCTTTTGGCAACAGTTGCACTATTCGGGTGCAATAACTCTGGAGAATACCCTATAGAACACCGTACAATTGAGGGAAGCGTGACTTATCTCAATGATAGTATAGTGATTATCCGTACCCGTAAAAAGGGGCTTGACAACTACGAAACGAAGATTATTAATTTGAAAAAACAATAGCCATGACCGAAGAACTTGTAACATTAGAGACTGCGAAGCTGCTGAAAGAGAAAGGCTTTAATGAAAGAACATTGTTTGCTTATAAAAATAATGGAAATTTATACCAAGACTTTAATAGAATTAGATTGAGTTATAATTCGCTTCCTGTTCCAGAATTATGCGAAAATTTCTGTGCATGTGAAAGTGATAATCCATGTTATAAATGTGGTACAGCCGTATATTTAACGTCTGCACCAAATCAATCATTTGCCCAAAAGTGGCTGCGCGAAACCAAGAAGCTGCACGTTGAAGTATCCTATATGCATGGGGATTATTGGATATATGATATACTGACAATTCCGGAACATGATTTAGTAGGATTGTCGGATAGACCTATTATCCATTATAAATCCTACGAGGAAGCACTGGAAGCCGGGATACAAGAAGCATTAAAACTTATATGATTATGAAAGCAAACCTAATATTTTTTCTTGCGATATTCATCATATCAGCATTATTCATCGGTCACTTCCGACTGACATTCTCACCGTTCAGTGTATCCTTTCTCTATTGGCATAGGACTGTAGGAGTTATTCTTATCGTTGCAGGATGCTTGGTTTACAACATAGGTGAGCATATATCAGGCTACAAGAAAGGACTGGATGAAGGTATGGAGATTGTTTTGAAAGAGTTAAAAAAAAAGATACAATGAAGAAGATAATGTTCAATGATAAATACAGTCTAACCCAGGCTGTATTGGATGGTCGGAAGACGCAGACAAGAAGAATCATTAAGTGTCCGAAAGCATATCAAGAAAATCCTGCTGGATGTTTTAGGATTACTGAATCAGATGATGTTAGCCCCCTTTTTGAGATTCTTGTATATGATAAGGACTGTAATGACTTTGTTCCAATGTTTATTCAGCCGAAGTACAAGGTTAGTGGAGTTTTTGCCATTGCACAATGTTATGAAAGTTTAGGGATGAATCCCGAAATTGCACTTAATGATAGGGACGGAATAGGATTTTATACTAAAACTAAATTCGCACCCGGTTGGAAAAATAAAATGTTTGTCCGTGCTGACCTCATGCCCCATCATATCCGCATTACCGACATCAAGATAGAACGGTTGCAAGACATTTCCGATGAAGATTGCTTGAAAGAAGGAATTTACAAAGGACAATGCGGAAGTGCAGATACACATTTTATGGATGCTTATTATTATAAAGGGGACATTCAGCCTTATTGCACCCCTCGTGAAGCCTTTGCCGCCCTCATAGATAAAGTCTCCGGCAAAGGGACGTGGGAGTCTAACCCTTATGTTTTCGTTTACGAATTTGAATTAGTTGATTAACCATGAATAGAAAAGAATACCAGGAACACTGCAAGCATTACAGCCCCTACAGTGGGCAATGCTACAAAAAGTCATTCATATCGAGTATGGCAAGTAATATGTATGTGGAACATGCGATGTGACGGGAAATGCCCCCGTATGAGGAATTATGATAAGAGAAACGGAGTATTATCTGATAAAGAAGTTGTATGAGTAAAAAGAAAGTTTATATCAGCCTGCCTATCACCGGGCATAACATAGAGGACGTTGAAAAACGATGCAAATCCGCTTGCGAGTTGATAGAACAATTGGGATTTGATGCGGTATCCCCATTAGAAGTATCTTCAAATCCTGATGCGAGTTACGAAGAGCATATAGGAAGGGATATTACCGCCTTGCTTCAATGCGATGCTGTGCTATTCCTTGAAGGTTGGCACCTTTCCAAAGGATGCAATCTTGAATATAATACAGCTTATATTTATGGCAAAAAGATTATTGTTTCAGTAGGCGGGCTGAAACGTTACGCAAAAGAAATAAGCCATGAGTAAACTATACAAAGTAACCCTCTTCGGTAAATCCTTCCTAATCGGCTGGTTCTCCCATGCAGACAAATGGTATCACAAAATTGGAATAATCAATTAAATACAATGGAAGAAAATAACATATTAGACCAAGACCTCTACGCTGAATCCATCAGGGCTGCATTAGAGGTTGATTTTTTAAATAACAGGGAAGAAGTCAGGATGTACGCTACATCTCTATATAATGCGATGATGTGGGCGAAAAATCATACGGTTAAAGTAAAATAGAAAAAGGAGAACCAAGCGCACGACCACTCAATCCTCCCTCACACGATTATGATGCAAATATACTATTTACTTTTAAAATAATCGTGCTATGACAAAAGAATTTTCAGCAATATCGGAACTTAAATCCATCAGAGAGCAGAAATCAAGACTTTCAGAGCGGGAGCAGGAACTTTCATTACCCATATTATGTGATTTAAGATTAATACAAGACATTTATGTGTGGTTCAAGGAAATTCTTTCCGATATAAACTGCGCACCTAACATCGAAAGCGTCACACAAAGAAAGAAATTCCTATTTATTGTTTTATTCTTGTTTGCCCCAAGTGTATTGGCGGGTAGCCGGTTGCCAAGTGGTATTAGGGTGGAATTGGCAAAAGTCTTTCCCAATGTCTCTCCTTGTGTAATTTCAAACAATATAGCTGATGTTTCATTTATCTATCAGCAATACAAGGAATTTAGGCAGGATATTGACTATCTTTACACCGAAATCGTAAATCGGTTAAAATTCAAAGGGCTAATCAATTAATGAGCCGGGGTTTAGTGCTCCGGCTTTTCTGTTTTATAGGGTTTAAATTCGCTGTATGGAGCAAAATAGGTACGTCCATCATCCATTTGGATTTGTATTGTATATCTTTCTTCTGTGGGCTTATACTCTTTTATACATACCCCGACCTTCCCTGTGGGTATATGTATTAATCTCATTCCAATCATTTATAATACTCCTTTCCTCGAATATTCTTATGGATTGGCATACGTGGTTCTCCATCAAAATGTATTTTACCTCCGCAGTGAGGACAGATGATAGTGTTGGTATCATCTTTTATATCCATATCATCAACAAAGAAATCACCAACCTTGCATCCAATAACATCTGCTATTTTCTGTAATGTTCCTACTGTTGGATTTCTACTAAGGTTTTGGGTAAGTGTAACTCTTGTTATACCCATTTTTTTTGCAACTGCTTCCATTGTGAAGCCTTTCTGCTTGATTATTGTCTTTACTTCCATGTGTGTATGATTTTAATCAGATGCAAATATAGGGGTAAAAATCGAATAAACAAATTAAATTAGCTTGTTTTGATTGAATATAGTCATTTGTATTAAAATGTATTTAGATTATAATCATACTTATGCTGTTTTTGTTAATATATGATAATAATCATACAAACAACATGTTTATTTATTGTATGTATGATTTTAATCATTATATTTGCATCATCAGAAACGAAGTAATAACAAATAAAACGATATACGATCATGGCAGCAAAGAAGGTTGATGAAAAGAAAACATTGAAGTACGCAGTAGCATTCTACTTCTGCACGTCAGGTAAGATAAACTTCATGTTAGGTAAGAAGATGTACCAGCACATAAATACTGTTTATGACCAAAGAGAAGATGGTAGAGGCTTCAATACTTGTGAGGTTGTTTACAACTACAAGGCTCAAAAATATGAGGTTCTGAATGTAGATACAGAGATAGGCAATAAAGAAATTACGATATTATAAGTTTAATTGGTGGGGTATTAGCCCCACCACAAAGATATAAAGCAATGATTACAGTAGTTTTTTACACATGGTCAGAAGAAGTTAAAGGCAACGGTTCTGTAGTAAGTGAAACACGTCACGAGATAGTAACAGGTAAGACAACCATCGAAGAGGCATTTGAAGTAGCAGTTGCTAATGGTGCTAACCCTCTTGATACAATTCAATACAAGTTCTAAGTTTAACCAGCAGGACGAAAGCCCTGTACAATAATAAAAGATTATGAAAGCGATAGTAGAAAATCCACTGATAAATTGTGAACCAGAAAGTATGAATCTTTTTGTTAAGATTCTTAATGAAATAACTTCTTGTATTACAGAAAATGAATTAAGAGGACGCATGAACTCGTTATGTGTGATATATCCATATTTAAAGCTTTATTTTAAATATGGTTTCGGACATAATAACATGTGGGTGAAAGAAAATTCGTATTATAATGAAAGACTAATATTGGTTGAGTTTTAATTCGGTAGCTTTCTGGCTACCACAATACACACGATTATGAAAGCGGATTTAGTTTTAGTTATCAGCCCCGAAGCCCCATTGATGACACAACTTAGTAAAGTGTTGGGCAAGTATGTAACCGTAGGTGATTTTGTCACAATCAATAACAATGGGAGATATGTCACACTACAACATTGGGAAACAGGGCTTGTAGTGGCTTATACGAGTGAAGAAAGATTGAATGTGAAACATTAAATATAGATTGATTATGAACGAAGAACTTTTAAAATTAGCATACCAATCTCTCAAACGTCAATTTGACAATATCAGCAAAGATAGTTGGATATGGGTTGATTTCTTTGAAGATGAAAAATTGGGATTTGACTACTTCAAAGAACAAATTGAACGGGACGAAGATTTCGCCTGCCTGCAAGACGAAACATATTGCTTGGGTGAAGATTTAGACGAACTGGCGTATGATATAGCTTATGAAATTGCTTCAAAGTTGAGAAGAAATGATTTCTTTCATCAATGCGAGCAATGTATGTTAGAGAACTTATAGAATTGAATGATTATGGATGAACATTTCAAAAAGAAATATGGTGCCTATGACGGTATAGACACATGCTCATTTAAGCATATTCCCGAAATCAGTTTCTACAATCACAATTATTACGTAGGCTTAAAGAGAGGTAACAGCGTAACACATGACTTGCTTTTTGCAGATAGCGATGATGATAACTTAACCGATTGGTACATTATAAACGGCAATTCGGTTACATACATAGGGTATGAGTTTACTGATAAAGGTGTGCTTAATCTTAGTGATGTTGAATTTACTTGAAAATGAATGTTTATGGATAGAGATAAAGAAATAGAATTGGCAGCTAATTCTATCATAGATGATTTGAACGGCTTAGAGGGGTTTGATAAAACTGATATGATAAATATGTTTGGCTCTGGCGTTACTTGGGCAGAAAAACACCCTACAACAGATAATAACGGGTGTAAATTCTGTAAAGGTGAATTGATAAAAGAATGGGGGTGCTTAGGTCGTTCAAGAAAAGGACGTTTAAAATATGGATATAAAGAAAGCGTTAAACCGGTAGATTTTGGTGAAACCTGCGATTTAACAATCTATGGTAGAACGCTTCATGTTGATTATGACGCATATTCGTGTGATTCTTCTTTTAATGATGAAATAGCAATTAACTTTTGCCCGATGTGTGGCAGAAAACTGAATGAAGTAGAAAATAATGAAAATAAATAGCTTATGAACTCAATTAACGACGAAAGAGGTTGTAGCGTATGCCAACCCGGTAAAGAAAATTACACTACCTACAATACCAAGTTGCAAGGCAAGAGAGTGAGAATGTACCAGTACGACTACCGTGCTGAAAGCGGTGAGTTGTTTTCTTGTTGTGCACCAACCTTAGAGGCATGTAGAGAAAAACGGGACAAATGGTTAATCAGAAATAACGAACAATAAGCTAAATGTTTGTTTTAACGCTTGAATAAATTTCGCTATCTTAGGTTGTGGTTGTACCTTTGAGGTACCATCGCGGGGTGTAGCAGTGGTAGCTTTTCACTTTGACTTGGTGAAGGTCGGTTGTTCGATTCAGCCCCCCGCAACTATTGAGTATTAATTTAAATTTGACACGATTATGAACATTCTTACATTAAGCATCAAACAGAAGTATTTTGATGAAATCTTGGCAGGTACTAAAACGCATGAATACCGTGAAGTCAGACCTACCAACGCGAAAAAGTACATTACTTACCTCTGTGGTGGTAAAGAATATCCGGCTGATGCAGAACTACCCGAAGAAGGTGAAATTGAATTGAAACCTATCAAGTACGATGCCATCAAACTTCTTACAGGTGCTTATACGGGTAAACGCCCTTATATCATCATTGAAGTAAAGAACGCAGAAGCTGTCATTCTTACCGATGAAGACGGTAACGATGTTGTTTACGAGTATCAAGGCGAAGAATATCTCGCCGCCCAAATGGACTATACTTTGGGTAAGATATTAGAAAAACATATAGACTGATTTGTTTAACTTTTAAAATTGAAAAGCTGAGTCGCAAGAAGAATTAACAGGATTGTCGGCCCTCGCCGTAACATGAATGGTGCCGGCGCTGGCGGTAGATTGGTTGCCAATCGTAGAGGTACAGCAAGTGCCACACAGTTAGGTTCGCGCAGGCAGCGTTATGCTGATTTGCGTGTGTCATTGGGTATGTCAGGTGGCTAATCATGAACAAGGTAGAGCAAGCGAACCGGTATATAGACCTCATTCGGGTAAAATCGAATGAGGCTTTACTGTTTTTATCACTTGGTAAGGATTCACTTGTTCTACTTGATTTAATCTATCCGAAGTTTGACCGTATCGTTTGTGTGTTCATGTATTTTGTGAAAGATTTAGAACATATAAATCGCTGGATAAACTGGACTAAAGCTAAATATCCAAAGATAGAGTTTGTTCAAGTGCCACATTGGAATCTCACCTACATTCTTCGGGGCGGTCTGTATTGTGTACCTAATTCCAAAGTAAAGCTGTTAAAGTTGGCTGATGTTATCAAGGCTATGCAGCTTGCTCATGGTGTCTATTACACCTTCTTGGGTATGAAGAAAGCAGACGGAATGAACCGCAGGCTTATGCTGAAAGGTTATGAAGTGAATGGTTATGAGAATAACGGTATGGTTTATCCTTTGGCTGATTGGAATCAGAGGGATATTCTTGCTTACATGAGGCAGCACAATTTACCCGAACCTATTAGGTATTCACTGAAAGCCAGTTCAGGTGTTGGTTTTAATCTCGACTGTATGCTTTGGATGGAGAAAAATTACCCGCAGGACTTACAGAGAATTTATAAAGTTTTCCCAATGGCTGAAAGGGTGCTTTGGGAACATTACAACAAACAAAAATAATAGGAGGATTGCCGAGTCAGAAGAAGAAGGACAAAAACTCCTTCGGAGATTACCGCTCAAAGGGAAAGATTGCAGCGTGAAGCGTATAATAGATATGGTACAATGTTCACGGAAAGAAATCTAAGCATTGTGAATGCTTATAATAGTGTGATGGGGAAAATAAAACCATATTCAAGAAGCAGTGCTTCAATGGGTTTAAGCAATGGTTAACATGGAATTAAGTAGATACATAAAGAGTGAATCGGTGGAGCTTAACCGCTCTGTCATTCGCTTTGCCGACTACAATCCCCGAAAGCTATCCGAGGACTCACGCAAAACCTTAAAGCGTGGTATCAAGAAATTCGGATTGGTCGGTGGAATTGTCGTGAACAAGCGTACCGGGCTTACCGTAGTCAGCGGACACCAGCGTTTATCTGTCATGGACGAATTGCAGAAGTTCCCCGATAACGACTACCGTATTCGTGTCGATGTCATTGACGTGGACGAACAACAAGAGAAAGAGTTGAATATCCTAATGAACAACCCCAACGCACAAGGCACATGGGATTTTGACGCTCTTGCCCGTATCGTTCCCGATATTAACTGGAAAGACGCTGGCCTGACCGATGCCGACTTGAATATGATAGGTGTAGATTATCTTTTGCAGACCGAGGAAGAAAGCTCTATTGCAAACGCTCTGTCTGACATGATGGCACCAGTCACCGAGCAGAACGAAGCCGAGAAAGCCGCCAAGCAGTTGGAACGTGCCGAAAAGGTTGCCCACATGAAGGAAGTCAAACAGCAGGTTAAGGAGAACGCACAGAAGCAAGCCGAAAACATGGATGCCTATGTAATGTTGTCCTTTGATACTTATGAAGCTAAAGCCGCTTTCTGTGAACGGTTCGGATATGGCCCCGATATGAAGTTCATAAAGGGAGAAGTGTTCTCTGACCAAATAGAAAGGATAGATTGATATGGCAAAGCCGAAGTTTGATTTTGATGATGAACAGAACCTAATCCGTATTGAGGGTTGGGCTCGTGATGGTTTGGATGATAAACAGATTGCGGCTAACATAGGATATAGTGAAGCTCATTTTTCTGTGTTGAAAGGTAAATTGCCTAAATTATCTAAAGCATTAAAAAACGGGCGTGCGCCTATTGATTTTGCCATTGAAAGCAAGATTTACCGTAAGGCTATGGGAATGAAAGTAAAAGTCCAACAGGCTATCAAGGTGAAAGACATATATTTCGATGAAGAAGGTAGACGCTGCGAAAAAGAGAGGGTAGAGATTGTTGAGTTAGATCAAGAAGTTCCACCTGATACAACAGCAGGTATCTTCTGGTTGAAGAACCGCAAGCCTGAACAATGGAATAGACCTGCTCCGAGAGTCGATAATGATGATGATATTCCTTCGAATATCGAACGTGGAATAAATATCGAAGAATGGATAAAGCACAAGTTAGAAAAATAGTGCCAGTAATAGACCCGCAAGATATATATCTTCCTCTATACTTAGATAAGGAGAAGTTTATCATTCTTATTACCGGAGGACGTGGCTCTGGGAAATCTTATAACGGAGCTACGTTTATAGAGCGTCTTACTTTTGAAATGACACCTGTGCAGAGAATGGTTCATCAGATATTATATACTCGTTATACAATGATTTCCGCTTCGATGTCTGTTATACCAGAGTTTCTTGAGAAGGTACAGGATGAAGGGACGAAACGTTTTTTCAAAACAACAAAAACGGACGTTGTCAATAAGATGACTAAAAGCCGTATAATGTTCCGGGGTATAAAAACTTCATCAGGTAATCAGACTGCAAAGTTAAAATCAATTCACGCATTAACAACTTTCGTTTGCGATGAAGCAGAGGAATGGACAAATGAAACTGACTTTGATAAGATAATGCTATCTATTCGCCAGAAAGGAATACAGAATCGGATTATTATTATCATGAATCCGACTGATTCCAATCACTTTATCTACAAAAAGTACATCGAGAAAACTCATAAGCTGGTAGAGATTGACGGTGTACAGGTTCAAATCTCCACTCACCCGAATGTACTTCATATCCATACCACCTACTTGGATAACTTGGAGAACCTTTCCCCGGAGTTCTTGAAAGAGGTCGAGGACATGAAGGCGAACAACCCCGAAAAGTACGCTCATGTGGTTATCGGTCGCTGGGCTGATGTTGCGGAAGGTGCGGTGTTCAAGAAATGGGGAATAGTGAAAGAGTTTCCTTCTTACGCCAATAAGGTGGCTCTTGCTTCCGATTGGGGTTATACCAATGACCCGTCAACTGGCGTTCGCTGTGGAATTGTCGATAACAGGCTTTATGTGGATGAGCTATTCTACGAAACAGGGATGCTTACAAATGCCATTGCTGAAAAACTCAAGCCGTGGGGATTGAAAGTTTACGGAGATAGCGCAGACCCTCGTTTGATACAGGAAATTAAAAACAGAGGTGTGAATATCTATCCGGTAGATAAGTTCCCCGGCTCTATCAATGCAGGTATTGACAAGATAAAAGAAATGGAATTATTCGTTACAGAACGCTCATATCACATTATAGAAGAACTTCGTAAATACGTTTGGGATAAAGACAAAGACGGACATTATATCAACTCTCCCGTTGATGCTTGGAATCACTGCATCGACCCGATAAGGTATTATATCTTGGGGCATATACTTGGACGTATTTTGAAGCCAAAAGATTTAACCGGAATATTCGCGCATTAAAAATATTGATTATGACACTTGAAGAAATACTCAAACTCCCCGACATCGGGCAGAAGATAAGCTACCTGAAGAAGGGTAGGAAAACCGAAATCCCCGACCATTGTAAACTTTGGGACGATTGGAACCCGAAACGCCATGAAATCATGGTTGATAAAAAGAAGTACCCGGACAGAAAGGTGCTTGAAAAGGAAGCGGAGAAACACTACGATGAAAAGACTGGCAAGACCTACGAAATTGAAGCAAAGTACAAGACCGAGCCGGTGAACCGCATCTCCATTCCTTTGGAACAGGACATCGTGAACATTCAGACGGCTTTCACGGTTGGTACAGAGCCGTCTATGGATTGTACTCCAACTGATGATGACGAAAAGAAACTATTGGATGCTGTTAAGGCTGTATTCAAGTCCAATAAAATCAAGTATCAGAACAAGAAGATAGTCCGTGCCTGGCTTTCCGAACAAGAAGTAGCCGAGTATTGGTATGTGGCTGATGACGATTCATTTTGGGCGAAGTTTTGGAAGAAGGTGAAAACCTCTTTCGGTGGAAAGGTAAAGCCTACCAAGAAGCTGAAAAGCGTGCTGTGGTCTCCGTTTCGGGGCGATACGCTATATCCTTTCTTCAATGATGAGGGCGATTTAGTGGCTTTTTCTCGTGAGTACAAGAAGAAGCTGATGGATGATTCGGAGATAACCTGCTTCATGACTATCACTGAAAAAATGGTCTATCAGTGGGATTTGTCTAAGCTGGAGGAAAGACAGTCTTTCGCTCATGGGTTCGGGAAACTTCCGATTCTCTATGCTTACCGTCCTGAAGCGTATTGCGAGAAGATAAAGCCTTTCCGTGTACGGCTGGAGAAACTGCTTTCCAATTATGCCGATTGCATCGACTACCATTTCTTCCCGCTGCTGAAGCTGATTGGCGATGTAGAAGGTTTCATGGGCAAGGTCAAAGATAGAATGGTAAAACTCACAGGCGAGGGTGCGGATGCCCAATACTTGACATGGAATCAAGCAAATGACACTGTAAAATTTGAGGTAGAAACCCTCTTTGAGAAAGCATATTCTATGACTAACACACCTCAAATCAGCTTTGACAAACTAAGCGGTTCGGGAAATGTTTTGTCGGGAGTGGCTTTTGATTACGTTTTCCTTTCTACCCATTTGCAAGTATCCAATCATGCGGAGGTTATTGGAGAGTTCTTGCAAAGACGAGTGAACTTTATTGTTTCTGCATTAGGTTCGATTAACCCATCTGAGTTCAGCAAGGCTTCACAGAGCATTGATATTGAAACGGAAGTTGTTCCTTATCGGCTTGACAACTTGGATGACAAAGTATCTACCGCCGTGAAGGCTGTGTCCGGCGGCGTATGGTCACAACGGCATGGGGTAATGTTTGCTGGCAATGCCGATAGAGTTGACGAAGAACTTGCCGAAATCAAGGAAGAGCAAGCGGCACAGAATGAACAAATCAGAAATAAGGAACAGAAAAATGCTTCTTAGTCAGAAAAATTACGGGACTTATAGTTTTGTGATAAGAAAAATAGAATAGTTGGCGGTGATTCGTGTAAATTACCGCTATTTTTTTCTTTGAATTGTAAATATTAGAATATAATTTTGAATTATAGAATTATATGTATATCTTTGTCACATGATAATTGAGTAACCAATGAGAATATTTACCGAACAGGCATTAAAAGAATATGCAGAGAGCCATCCCGATTCAAAGGTAGCTTTGCAAGAATGGACTACCATTGTAAAAAGAAGCAAGTGGACTTGCTTTGCCGATATTAAGAAAACATTTAATAGTGTTGATAATGTAGGCAATCAACACTATGTTTTCAACATCAAAGGCAATAACTATCGTTTAGTGGTAGTGATTAAATTTACTATCCAGTTTGTGTACATTCGTTTTATTGGTACTCATAAAGAATATGATAAAATAGATTGCGCTAATATTTAGGATTATGACAAAGATAGAAAATCAAGCCCAATATGAATGGGCGGTGAAAAGAGTAGAGGAACTTCTTCCATTAGTGAAAGATGATACTCCTTTGAATGACCCAAATAGCATAGAATTGGAGCTTCTTTCTAATTTGGTTGCTGATTATTCCGAAGAACATTTTGCATTGGGAGAACCAACACTTGTGGATGTTCTTAAACTTCGTATGTACGAAATGGGGCTTAATCAAAAATCACTTGCAAAATTGGTGGGTATTAGTCCCTCACGTCTTAGCGATTACATTTCAGGTAAGTGCGAACCAACTTTGAAAGTTGCTCGTGAGATAAGCCGGAAGCTGAATATTGATGCTAATATAGTGTTAGGTGTATAAATTTTTATTTGTGATATTTTTTAGGCGTGACTCCATTCAAGGTTTCACGCCTTTTTTATGCGAAAAACAAACATTCTGCTTATTGTTTCGTATTCCATCTTTGATTATTTCCCAACTTCTTCATTAATAGCGAAATTTACCGTAGAATAAATTTTAATTCATACAGTATGACAATCTTAGAACAAATCTTGGCAGGGCTGCAACAGAAATTTGCTGGGGTGGACACTGCTATTCTTACCCGAATTGCCACCAAAAAGGCAGAGGGTGTAACGGACGAGACAAAGGTAAACTCTATCGTTGAGGGTATCAGCTTTTCGGACGTGCTCAATTCATACGGTGATTTCCGTGCCGGGGATGCTTCCAAAACCGCAGTTTCCAACTACGAGAAGAGGCATAACCTTAAAGACGGTAAGCCAATTGAGAATCCTAACCCTAATCCGAAGCCGGAAGATAAGCCGGATGATATGGCTACCATCATTGCCAACGCAGTGAGTGCAGCCGTTAAGCCGCTTTCCGATGAACTTGCCCAGTTTAAGGCAGAGAAATCACAAGCCACCCGGCAAGAACAGATTTTAGCGAAGGCTGAGGAGTATGGTATTCCCAAAGAATTTGCCAATGATTTCAAGATTGCAGATGATGCTGATTTGGACTTGTATTTCAAGGACAAACAGCAGGCGTTTGCAAACTATGGCTTCAAAGGTGTAACCCCTCCCGAATCAGCAGAGCGAAGGATTGAAAAGGAAAATGAATCTATTGCCGGCATGATTTCGGAAGGAACAAAAACTATTGTTGAATCTAAAAAGTAAAATTTATGGCAGCAGGTACTAAGTATAACTTGACTCCGGAATACAAGCCGGAAGAGTTTTACCGTGTTGAGACGGGTGTTAGAAAGAGCGGCCCTTGGAAGTTGGATATTGCCAACCTCGTAGTAGGCTCCGTTCTTCCTGTGTTCACTCCGATACAAGCGGATTTAAAAAAACGTACTATCGTTCCCGTCCGCAACTTTAGAGTAGTGGAAGCATACACTACTGGGGATTCCGCTTTGTCTATCAAAGTGGCTAAAGGCTCTTTGGCTTATATAGGCATGTTTATCGGCAGCGGCAAAAAAGGTGCAGAGGTAACAGCTATTGACAAGACTAACAAAGCCTATGATGTATTGACTATCAAAGCAGCTTTCGGTGAGAACATCGCCAAAGATGCGGTTTTGTTTGAAGCGACTGCGGTTGCTGGTACGTCAAAGAAGAACACTGCAAATTTTGTAATGTACGATGCGAAGAAAGTCGAAGATGACGGCCCGGTTCTCTGTACCCTCTTGATGCAGGCTTACGAAGTGAAAGAATCCAAACTTCCGATGCCTATTCACGAACTGGATAAAGTGGGATTAACCCCTCGTTTCCAGTTTGAGTAATTAACCATTAAAAAGTAGAGTTATGAATCTGACTATACAGACTTTATTTTCAGACCCTATGATTGTGAACGCGGTTATTGACCGTGTTTTGCAAACGAGACAAGATAGAATCTACTGGCAGCAGTACGGCTCATTCCTTGAAACAAAGACCCGTGTGTTCAAGACATACTTGGGAACGGTTACGGGTGTGATGGCTGGTTCTATCATTGGAAAGAACGACCAAAAGCCTATCCGTGAGAGACGTTCACTTGGAAGCGGCTACACGGAAATCGCCTATTTGGGAGATAGATACCAAATGGACATTGAAAGATTGTCCCAGTTGCAGGACATTCTCGACAAGTTCAATGCCGCTAACACATCCGACCAACGCACTATCTTGAACGAGATTATCGACTTCATCTATGACGATTACCGTCAAATCCTGCTTGCTCCGCACAAGCGTATGGATATTGTCACTGGTGAGTTATTGATGACCGGTAAAGCGAAAGTGCACTTGGCAGATAATAAAGAGAATATCGAATTGCTCGATATTGATTTGCCGTTTAAGTTCTTGAAACCAGAAGTTGCCGTAAGGACTACATTCATCTCTTATCTGAAAGAGCAAATTGAAGCGTTGAAAGCGAAGTATGGCGTATTCTCCAAAATGATTATGTCAAGAGGTACGTTCAACAAGAACATTGTAGGCAGCAAGGAGTTCGGGGAAACATTCAAGATGATTCTTGGAAGTAACCAGTTCTATGTGAGCGGCGGTTTGATTACCTCTCAAATGGCATCCAGTGTATTCTCCGGCATTGGTCTTCCGACTATCGAAATCAAGGAGGACTACGTGGAAAATCAGAACGGCGAGAACGTGCAGATTTACGCAGACGACCGCATTACTCTTTTGCAGAGTGACAACGTGATGCGTATGCGACACCACAGACCGTATGTGATGACCGACCCCGTTCCGGGACGTAACTATTCACAATCAGAAGGACAGATGTCTATCTGCAACTATCGTGACGAGGAAGGTAGATACATGGAGTACACTGCCGAGTGGATTCCTGAGTTTATCGCTCCGAACAAGATTGTGAACATTGACCTTTCAACGATGAACGCATGACGGTAAACGAATACATATCACAGAAGTTTCAGTCTTTCGGCATTCAGTTGTCGGAGGCTGACCTTTTGGATATGTGCCTGAACGCGAAGATAAGCGGAGAGGATGAGATGGGAGAGGATGAGATGGGCGAGGATTGCCACGGTCGTGTCTTCGTGGCAATTGCGAAGTTCATCCCCTCTCTATTGCTTCGTGCGACTTCTATCAGTGAAAGCGGTTTCTCGATGTCTTGGAACATTCAAGGCATTAAGGACTACTACTCATGGCTGTGCAAGCAGTACGGATTGAAAGACGAGTTAAGTAACAAACCCAAAGTGACCTTCTTATGATATTCACTCCACACATATTGCAAGTAAAGGTTGTCACCTCTATGGAAAAGGACGAGTTTGGCAGACCCATTCCCGGAACTGGTGGTGAAAGCTGGCAGGACGTGTGTAAATGCCGTTGTGATGATAACACGACCAAAGAGTTTAAATCAGATAATGGCTCTGTGTACCGCCCTAACTATCATGTGGTATGTGAGAAGAGAATCACCATTAAGGCTGGCGATGAAGTCCGCTGCATGGATGGTGAGAACGTAAGAGGCCAAGGCGAGGTTTACATAGTGAAGAGTACGAACCACTTTAACTACTCGGAGTTATGGATGTAGATTTCGATTTCTCCGATGTCGATTCCTTTTTCGATGAAGGAGAATGGGAAGTCGAGAAGAAGATGATTGATGTGGGCGATGAAGCCGTGAAGTACGCAGAGGAATACGGCAACTATCAAGACCACACACTCACTTTGAGAACGTCCAATGATTACGATGTCGATAAAGACGGTCTGACGCTGAAAAACGAAGCAGAATACGCTTCATTCGTGGAATCCAAAGGGTTTGATGTTTTGAGTGGTGCCGCCCTATATGCGGAGAAACGATTAAAAGAAGAATTTGAAAAATGAAAAAGTACATTGGAACAAAACAGATTGAAGCTGAACCTATGACAATGGGTGAAGCTTACAGTAAAGGTTTGATAAAAAGTGAAATAGAAGAGAATGAATCTTACAAACCGGGATATCACACTCGTACTGAATATGGTTATGAAAGTTGGTCGCCCAAAGAACTGTTTGAAGAATCATATCGAGAAGTCAAGAAAGAAACTCCGCTCTGTTTCGGTGATGCTATAGAAGTGTTGAAACAAGGTGGAGTTATCCGCAGAAGTGGCTGGAACGGCAAAGGTCTGATGGTATTCAAACAGGTTCCGGCCCATATCGAAAGTGGCACCATTCCTAAGATGCAGTCACTTCCACAATCAGCAAAAGACCTTATTCTGAAAGGAAAGGCTTTCATTGACTATACAAGCCAGTGCCTTATCTACAACGAGAATACCGGACGTGCTGATTCATGGGTTCCGTCTATTAGCGATGTGTTTGCCGAAGATTGGGAGATTGTAGAATGATAGTAACTACCGACATAGGAAACATTCTCTACCGAGATTGCAAGGCTTTCGGGATAGACATAGTACCAGCAGGGGAAACGCTGACGGGTGAATTGAAGTCTGAAAGAATTGTCATTCACACGAAGAAGCAACAGCCGGGGACTTATTGGAAGAAGTCTTTTGCGGAAGTGAATTTGTGTGTACCCGATTTGAATGAGAATGAAGCCAGCTCCATCAGACTGAACGAGCTTGAAAGAGAAGCTATGAAACTTTTTGATGATGTGGTAAGCACCTATGACGGTACTATTTATCGTTACTCCATCGAATCAATCGGCACGGAAGCGGACACAGCTTTGAAGTGCCACTATGTGAATGTAAGAATTTTGTTTGAGGTATTAAATGTAAAATAATTATGGCAACAAGACCATTTATCGGATTAAAAAGGGTGTGGTACGGTGATGTAGTAACAACAGTAGCCGCTCCCGAAACTGGTTATACGGCAACAGAGTTGAAAGCTCTGATTGCTACAATGACCGAAGTGAAAAACGTACATCAGGACACTTGGGGATATGAGGAAAGCGACCCCTCTGTGACTGACTATATCAATGAGTTGACAGGACAGCCGTACTACCGTGACGTAACTCAGGCGGCTATTCCTACCGTATCGTTTACACTTGGTGAGTATTCGTTCGAGGACAAGGCTGCTTTGCAAGGTGGTAAGGCAACGGATGATGGCTGGGAACGTACAGACATGACGGCTCTCGTAGAAAAGAGTATCGTGGCCATGACGAAGACCGGTAACTTTATCTTCATGCCCAAAGCCAATATCACAAGTAAAGGTAGTTTTGTTGAAAAGAATATCGGTTTGGGCGTTTCTGCTGTTCCTTTGGAAACCGGTGTCGAAGGGCTTGCTTCGGAAAAGTGGTTTGACGGGGAAAAGGTGAAGCTGGACGAGAAAGCCAGTAAGATAAATAAAATTTAGGTAAAGATGTTTTCAGGATGGCGGTGGGTGGTTACTCACCGCCTTTTAATAAAAAAAAATGGAAAAGGCTTCAAGAATAGTAAATGCAGCCGTTTTAGGAAAGGACTTTAAAACGGTATTTATAAATGGTAATGCTTATGTCATCCAGCCATTAACAATCAATAAGATAGCAGGTCTTGGATTCTATCTTTCGGATTTGCAAGAGGGAAATACTATATTAGATATGTTACGTTCCTTAAAGGATATGGATATGGCTTCATGTGCGCTCTCATGGGCTATTCGTGGTGATGAAAGCCTTTCCAATGAATTATCACAAGGTACGTTTGATGAAGTAGTAGAAGCCCTTGAAGTAGCTTTCTCCATGATTTCTACTGAAAATTTTTGCAAGCTGTCAGTTTTAGCCAAGAACGTAGCACTACTGACAGCAAATCCACGGTCGTAGGAAACTCCTGCCTGCTCGGACAGATTGCAACGTTCATGGAAAATCTGCATCTGTCTTATGATGAAGTGGTGTACAAGATACCATATCGGAACTTGCTTATCATGCAGAAAGATAAACAGCATATTACATCCGGAGAAGTTATGGAGGAAATTTCAGAGGAAGAGTATTTCAAAATGAAAGGTAAGAACCCATTAAAATAGATATATGGCAAAGCTCGTTTTTCGTGTACAGGCAGACTATGAGGAAGTTATAAAACTTCGCAATGAAATAGAAAAGCTGAAAAAGGAATTAAAAAGCATGGACGCTACGCAGTCCCCTGCTGCTTTCAAGGCTCTTAATGCCCAGTTGTCCACATCCACAAAACGGATGGATGAACTGGTGGGTGAAGCTGCCAAAGCCGGTGCAGTCATGGAAGGCAGTTTCAAAAAGAAAATCTTCGATGCTTCCCAGGTTGTAAATGGGTTCACTGAAAAGATTATCGCTCAAAAAGCAGTTGTTAAGGATATTGAAGCGGATGTAAGAAGGTTAGGCGATGCTTATCGTACAGCATTGAAGCGAAACCCATTATCAGCAAGTGGTAAGTTGGAAGAATATAACGCTGCACGAAAGGCTTTAGACGAAGAAAAGGCGGCTTTATTCGGATTAACCCAGCAACAAGCCGAAGCGCGTCTGTCAGTAAAAAAACTCCGTGATGAATATGCTTTATACAAGAATGATGCAAAAGAAGTAGTAGAAACTAATAATGGCATTGCTATTTCTTGGAAGAAAGCATTGGCGGTTATCGGTGGTGCTGGGGTATTAAAGGCATTAGGCTCTGAAATGATTCGTGTCCGTGGTGAGTTTCAATCCATGCAAACAACCATTGAAACAATGGTTGGAAAGGATATGGCGGGGCAACTGATTCCACAAATCAAGGAACTGGCTAAGATTTCTCCATTAACTATGTCTGATATGGTGGGGGCTGAAAAAATGATGCTTGGTTTCAATATACAAGCGGAAGATACCATAAAATACCTAAAGGCATTGTCTGATATTTCTATGGGAGAATCAGGTAAGTTTAATTCTCTGACCTTGGCATTCTCTCAAATGTCCGCAGCCGGAAAACTCATGGGGCAAGACTTGAACCAGATGATTAATGCCGGATTCAATCCTTTGCAAACTATGTCTGAAAAGACCGGTAAGTCTATCGCTACACTTAAAGACGAAATGTCTAAGGGCGCTATTTCCGCCGAAATGGTTCAACAGGCATTCATTGATGCTACTTCCGCAGGTGGCAGATTCTATCAGATGTCCGAAAATGCTTCCAAGACTATCAACGGTCAACTGTCTATGATGCAGGATGCCATAGATACTGTGTTCAATGAGCTGGGAGCGAAGTCGGAAGATGTAATCGTGGACGGTATTCAAATGACTACCTCACTGATTGAAAACTATGAGACAGTCGGAAAAGTGCTTGCCGGATTGGTGGTTACTTATGGCACATATCGTACTGCTGTGATACTTACCACTATAGCAACAAGTAAACACACGATAGCCGAGATAGCCCTTACTAATGCCCGTGTATTAGCGAGAAAAGCACAAATGGCTCTCAATGCGGCAATGCTTACTAATCCTTATGTGGCATTAGCTACGGTAGTAGCTGGATTGGCTGCTACGATGTGGGCAATGTCCGATAGTACAACGGCCGCTACACGTGCTCAAAAAGAATATAACGATATTAAAGATACTACATCGAAAAAGGAGCAGGAGCATAAACAGAAAATAGAAGAATTGTTAACCGCTGCTCGTGATGAAAGCTTGGCTACCCTCACTCGTCAAAAGTCATTGGAAGAACTTCGCAGGGAATATCCGAAGATTTTCGAGCAATATGATATTGAAAAGCTAAAATTAGAGGATATTCTAACCTTGAAACAACAAATCAATGAAGAGGATTCTAAACTTTCCGTACAAAGCCGGAAAGAGGAGTATACTTCATTGAAGCAGACTGTTTCCAATCAACGAAGATATTTGCAATTATTTGACAATCCCGAATTGCGAAAAAACATGTCCGATTCCGATAAGGATATATGGGAAATGTTTACGGGTAAACAGTCCTACGTACAAATTCGTGAGCAAATGGAAAAGAACTCCGAACTGTTGAAGAAATATCAGAAAGATGTATTAGATGATAATATCGCTGCTTATAAAACCAATCTTAAAAACTATTCAAAAGAAAGACTTGAAGCGGAATTAAAGCTTGCTCAATCGTCTGCATCCAAACGCAATGGTTTCGTTATAAACGGAATGACGGTTAAGGGTGGTGATTTGGATAGTATCGTATCTTCAATTAACGGAGCATTAGCAGAAAGAAAATCTCCTGCCACCTACAAACAAGACTACGATAAAGCCAAGAAAGAGTGGAAAGATGCTAAAAAGAAACTCTCTGAAATAGAAAAAGACAAATCTAAGTTTACTTCCAAGCAGTATGAAGAAGCTAAGAAACGAGAGGAAACGACCGAAAAAGCCTATAAGGATTTGGGCGGTATTACCGGAAGCTCGTTGACAAAGCAACAGAAGGAAGCCGACAAGCAACTCAAACAGCAGGAAAAGCTTGCTGAGCAACTTCTTTCTCTCCGCCGTAAGAACCAACAGGACGAAATAGGTCTTATGGCTGATGGTACAGAGAAGAAGCTGGCACAGATTGACTTGGACTATCAGAAAGAGCTTGATGCCATCAAAAAGCAAAAGGCGGAATGGGAGAAAGCGCAGGGTGGAAAACTTACTGAGGAGCAAACATCGCTTCTTGGCGAACGTGCCTCAAACAATGCGAAAGGCAGGGAAAAGGCTATTTCCGATGTGAACAAGGAAGAGCTTGAAGCCATGAACCATTACCTAAGAGAATACGGTACATTTCAGCAGAAGAAAGAAGCTATCGCCAAAGAATACGCAGATAAAATAGCCCAAGCCACCACTGAGGGCGATAAAAAGCTGCTCCAAAAGGAAATGGAAGAAGCTATCCAAAGCATTGGTTTGTCTGAATTGAAGCAAAGCATGGACTGGGAGCAAGTTTTTGGCAACCTCGACAAGGTTTCTACCGATACCCTAAAAAGGCTGAAAGATAATCTAAAGGGTTTCATTTCGGAGCAAAAGAACTTGTCCCCGGAAAACCTAAAGGAGCTGGTAGATGCCATCGAAAGAATCGACGACAAGGTTTCAGAGCGCAATCCGTTTGAATCCATGCCTGCTTCCTTTAAGTCACTCAAAGAAGCCACGAACGCACTGCGTGAAGCGCAGGAAGCGTATAACAAAGCTCTGAAAGAAGGTACTGATGAGGAAAAGAAGAATACCAAAGCCACCCTTGAAAGTGCAAAGAACAGCAAGCAGAAAGCCTTATATGAAGCCACGGATGCTTTACATAAAGGAATTAATGAGATAGGGCAATATGTGAATGCCGGTAATGAGGTTATCGGTATCATGGAAACACTTGGAGTAAAGACGCCGGAATGGTTGGAGGGAACAATGTCCGGATTTGGCGAGATGTTGAACGGTCTTGGAAGTATAGACCTTATGAAACCCATGTCTATTGTTACCGGCGGTTTGCAAACGATAAAAGGGGCTTTAACAAGTATCACATCATTAGGTGGGGTAATCAATTGGAGCGGGAGTAATGCCAAAGAAGTCCAGAAAACCATCGACCGCCTGACAGAGCGCAACGAGATATTGGGTAAATCCATCGACCGTCTGACTGATATAATGGAAAAGTCTGCCGGGTCTAAGGCTATATCCGCCTATGAGGAAGCCCGGAAGAACCAGCAGGAGAAGAACGAAAACTTGCTTGACATCGCACAGGCGCAAGCGAGCTACCACAACTCACATAAGAGCTGGCAGTATTACATGAGGTGGACTGACGAACAGTTGAAATGGGCGCAGGAGAATGTGGATGCCAGCTTTACCGGGACAAACTCGCTGTGGAATCTTACTCCGGAGCAGATGAACAAGCTCCTTAGCAACGTCAACATCTACGAGCAGATAAAGAACGCTGGTAAAGGCGGTTATGGTGGTCGCGTCATGGAAGACCTGGAAGAATACGCCGAACAGGCTGGCAAGATAGCCGACCTTGAAGCCAGCATCAACGAGTCATTAATGAACGTTTCCTTTGATAGCCTGCGTAGCAGTTTCTTGGACTCCCTTATGGACATGGAGAAGGATGCCAAGGAGTTCTCTGATGACTTCTCGGAAATGCTTCAACGCGCATTGCTGGATTTCTCGCTTGGAGAAACGTTCGACAACGAATTGAAGGACTGGTATAACGATGTGGCTAAAGCAATAAGTGATAATAGCGGGAAGTTGTCTGAAACACAAATGGATGATTTCAAAAAACGCTATGATGACATTGTGAACGCTGCGATGTACGAGCGTGACAAGATTGCCGAACTCACCGGATATACCGGCGGTAAGGACGACACCCGCGAGGCTTCTCAAAAGGGTATTGCTACAGCCTCGCAAGATTCAGTAGACGAAAACAACGGCCGGTTGGCTGTCATGCAGGGACATACATACTCCATTAACGAAAATGTTTCCCGCATGTCTACTGGCATAGACACCATAGTCGCACACACGGTCAACCTATCGTACTTGACGAACATTGACAATACCATGCAGTCCATTCTTTCCATGCGGGATGCCTCCCTCGCCCATCTGTCGAACATTGACAGCCATACGGCAAGGCTGGAAGCTATCGAGAACGCCATTGTCTTTATGAAGAACGATATAAACACCATGCTGATTAAAGGATTGAAATTAAGTAAAAACTGATGAAGGGACAACTCTACATAGACGGAAAAGATGTACATACTGAGTACGGCGTGTCTACATTACAAGGCAACTACGCTGAACTGGTAGCGTTCCCGCCTTCAAAAACGCCGGATAGTAACGATTGGCCGGAAGAGGACGGAAAAGAGTTTGACCTTTCGGAAATATATCTTGATACGAAAGATGTTATCCTTGAGTTTGGCTTCTTCAGGGAATGGCAATTTTCAAATTTTGTCTCCATGCTATCAGATATGGGGTATCATGATTTTTATTTCCCACATTTGAAGCGTACGTTTAAATTAAGGCTTTCTTCTCAGAATAGCTTTGAGATATATAATAACACCGAACGCTCCAAGTTCACTTTTGCCAATGATTTCCCGCGCTCGGATGATTATGTATATCAGGAACCGATAAACAGTATTCTATTGCCGAAAGGTTACGAGTTGGATGGTGTGGACTTGTCAGCTTACGGTATCCTTGTTCTGCAAGGTACAAATGAGGAGATACTCAAAACTCCGGTTGTGAAGAAAAACCTTTTGCAGAACTTCAAGTTTCAGGACGGTGCTGTATATGATGGCGAATACGTGAAGTTTCAAACGAAAGATGTAAGCATAAAGTGTCTAATGCGCGCCCCGGACTTCGACACGTTTTGGCGAAACCATGATGCTCTTTTGCATGACCTCACAAAGCTGTCTGCCAAAACTGACGGTGAAGGATATGAGTATGAAGATGCGGAACGCTCCTTTTACGTTGACGAATGGAGTGAAAACTATCCATGTTATTACAAGAGTTGCAAAACTGACAGTTTTAATCCTCTTGACGGTATATGGTGGGCATTTACCTTAACTCTTGTATTTACCAGCTTCCGACTGGGAGATACAGAATATCTGCTTGCTTCGGAAGATGGCAGATTTATAACTACGGAAGATGAAGAATATTTTATTGATTTAGGAGATTAGGATATGATTACTCTACATAACGGAAATGAAACGATAGAACTTCTTACGGATGACAACAGTTATTCCTATGAAGCTGTAATGGGTGACGACACGCTGACACTGTATTTTTCCCATCCGGGCTATATTGACGTTCCGGTAGGCTCGTGGTGCGAGTTCTACGGCAAGCGTTATTCACTCAAGAAAGACAGCAATTTCAAGAAGAATGGCGAAAGGAATTACAGCTACACGCTTGTCCTTGAAACATCCAAAGCCGATACGGAACTTTGGAAGATACGCAATACGGTAGACAACCGTATCAAGTTCCCTTATACCGCCAAGCCGAAAGAACACTTAAAGCTGATAGTGGACAATCTGAACAGACGTTCTTCGGGGTGGGTAATCGGTGAATGTATTGATGGTACCGAGAAGCTGATAAACTACAACCATACCGTTTGTCTGGACGCTTTGAGCCAACTGGCAGAAACTTATGAAACCGAATATCAGATTACGGAAACTGTCATAGATGGGGTACATACAAAGACTGTTCATTTGAAGAAAGTCGAGTACAACAAAGATAATCCTTTAACCTTATCCTATGGCAAAGGGCATGGCTTCAAGACGGGTGTCGGCTGGGAAAGCGGCGACATACCGCCCGAAATCATCCTTGTGGAAACGACTGATAGAAACATAGATTATTCCAAATACGGTGCTAAGGAACTGTTGATGCCCAAGTCGCAGACCATTCGCTATGACGGTACGCACTTTGAGGGTGAAGAGGGTTTCAATGTGGATATTGCCCGTACCTATAAGACGGATGAGTACGGTACGGCTGTTATGCGTGCCGACCGTGAGCTGACCACTGCCAAAGAGGATAGTTTGGACTGTACGGAGATTTACCCCTCACGCGTGGGAGAAGTCTGCAAAGTGACTACGATAAATACGGAAAAGCACTTCTATGACTTTTACGATATCGGTATCCCGAATAACCTTGATTTTGAGGATTGCCTTATCGAGGGGGAAAAAATGACCGTTATCTTCCAGTCCGGTATGCTTTCCGGCAAGGAATTTGAAGTGAAGTACACACATACAGGACGTAAATTCGAGATAGTCCCGCAGGAGATAGATGGTATCACTATGCCGGACGGTGGTGTATGGATGCCCGAAGTCGGTAACAAATACGCTGTGTTCGGTATTCAGTTGCCCGAAGCCTATATAAGTGACAACGCCACAAGAACGGGTGCATCATGGGATGTGTTCCGGGAAGCCGTCAAGTATCTCTACGAACACGAGGATAAGAAGTTTACCTTCACTGGTACACTTGACGGCATTTGGGCAAAGAAACGCTGGCTGACTGTTGGCGGTAAAATCGTATTGGGCGGTTTCGTGAGCTTCACGGATAATCAGTTCCATCCCGAAGGGTCACTCATTCGTATAGTCGGCATCAAACGGTATGTGAACAACCCGTACAGTCCCGAAATAGAACTGTCCAACACTCCGGTAGGTACATCCGTTGCCAGCGAGCTTAATAAGATAGAAACGAACGAAGTACAAGTTGAAGAGAATCATAAACAAGCCCTTCAATTCACCAAACGTTACTATCGTGACGCAAAAGAGACAATGGAAATGCTTGCCGACAGTTTACTTAGCTTCTCCGGCGCAATCAACCCGATAACGGTTGCTACCATGCAGATGCTTGTGGGTGACGAGAGTTTACAATACAGATTTGTCAACTCCAAGACAAATCCGGTGGTAGTTAACCATGATATTAGCTACAATTCGAGTACAAAGGTCTTGAACGCTCCGGCAGGTATTATCCAACACATGACACTTGGTATCACTTCTTTATCCAATACTCATGCGGCAAGCGACTATAAGTATTGGGATATGGCAGAATACAATTCACCCTCACTCACCAACCCGGAAAAGAAATTCTACCTATATGCCAAGTGTAGCAAGGATAACCAGTCGGGGATGTTCCTCTTAAGCGAAACAGCTATTGCGTTGGAACAGATAGACGGTTATTACCATCTGCTTGTCGGTATCCTGAACAGTGAGAATAACGGGGAGAGAAGCTTTGCCACGTTATATGGATTCACAGAGATACTACCGGGGCGGGTAACTACGGAGAAAATAGTTTCTTCTGATGGTAAGACTTATTTTGATTTGGTAGCAAATGAGATAGCAGGGCGTATCAGGTTTTTGGACGGTCTTATTTCCGGTTTGGTCGGTATCGGTAATGATGATGGTATCAATGCCGGTATGTCCGGAGAGGGAAATTCCGGCTCTGATGTACGTATATGGGTCGGAGCCAATGAAGCAAATAGAGGGGGAGCGCCCTTTAGGGTACTTCATAACGGCAAAATGATAGGTACTGATGTGGACTTATCAGGTAAAGTAAACGCAAAAGAAGGTGCTGTAGGAGAATTTAAAATCTCATCAAGCCTGACGGCTGAAAGTGGTAATGATGAAATGCTTCTTTCATCTTCACTGATACGTTTTACCAATCAATATGTATCAACATTCATCGGCGCCGATACTGTCCCGGCTACTTCGGGCGGGGTTATTATATCTCCAATAAGAATAAATGTAAATCGTGGAATGTCTTCCTATTCAGCCGGCATAAATACGTGTTTTCATTTATCGGTAGATGGAGCTAAGAATTATGATGATTATGTAGAAACAGGCAATCATGCGCTGTTTGTACCCAAAGGAGATATTTGTGGATTCAGATTAAGAACAAGAAGAATTGACAGCAGTCAAACATTATCTCTTATGGACAGCATTATAATAGCTATATCACAAGGAGTCACATTAACTCTTCCGATCAATGCCGAGGACGGGCAAATATATTTCATAAGAAACCATTCAAATGGAGATGTTCATGTATATGGCAGAATTAGTCCTTTAGGTTACCCTACATCAGAAACAAGAAGTGTACATATAACAGCAGGCTGGTTGGCTATTTTCATATATGACAAAGTAAATAATATATGGACAGGCAATAGGTTCTCATCCGGTTGGTAGAATACTATGAAGTATCTAATAGGAGAAAATGTAAATAACAAACCTTTTGCCAATTGTTTGTTATCCATGAAGCAAAAACAAGTAAATCTGTTTCTTCTGGACTAATTTTGTGAAAAACAGAGAAATGGGTATGTTGAATAGAAAATTATCAATGTGTTTGCATAAACCGCGTGAAGATGTACGGCATTTTGATAATGGACTTAAAAATATATACAAGCCTTTGAGCTGACGCACCCATATATGCTGTGCTCAAGGTTTTTTTATTGAATATAACTATGCCAAGTAAGAAGATAAAAATATCAGAACTTCCTCTTGTCGAGAGTTTGAAAGAGTTATATACCATTGGTTACAAAATCATAGATGGTATCAAGACCAGTGTAAAGGTTAGCTTAGAAGATATTCAGACAGCTTATCAGGATGTTGTTAATGCGGTCAAGAACTCTGAGGTAGCGACTAAGAACGCAAATACCGCTGCATCTAATGCCAATGAAAAGGCGGTACTTGCTGATACCGCAGCGGCCAATGCCAACGACACCGCGGAACATCCTACCTATATCGGACAAGACCACTATGTCTACAAATGGAACAAGACCGCCCAAGCATACGACAAGACAGACATCTACACCAAAGGCGATGCTTTCTCTATCAAGAAGGTATATGCTTCAGTTGCTAACATGGAAGCTGATAAGAGCAATCCGGATATTACAGAAGGTGATTTTGTATTGGTGAATACGGGTGATGTTGAAGACCCCGACAATGCAAAATTGTATGTCAAGGCTGATGGTGACTTTGAGTTCCTTGTCGATATGTCCGGTGCTATCGGTTTTACGGGCAAGACACCACAGTTTTCAATGGGGACGGTTACTACGCTTGAAGCAGGGGCAACGGCAACGGCTACCATATCAGAGGATGGAGTGGACAGTGACGGCAATCCAAAGTACAAAATTAACTTTGCCATTCCTCGTGGTAATCCCGGTGCTCCTTTCCGTGTCTCCGGCGAATACGCCACCCTTGAAGCCTTGAAGTCCGCCGTTCCCGACGGTTCGGCAGTTGACGGGTTCATAGCCGTAGGTACTGAAGCTCCTTATGATTACTACGCATGGGTGAACGGTGACTGGGCTAATCAGGGGAAGATAGCGGGCGGCGGTTCTGGGAATGTGGTAGTTATTCCTGCTGCTGCGATGAGCCTAAGCGATCAAGCAACATCCGATGAGATATTTAATGCCTTTGGCGGGAAAGACGCTTTCATGGATATATGTCAGAGCATCGTCAATAAAGATACTGTATGTGTTGTGGCAAACATCCCCGAAGAATCAGGGATGAAAATTGTATATATTCCGGTAATGGCGATGGCTACCTATACGGATGCTAATAATGCTAATTTTATGATGGCAATTATTACAGAAACGACTTTCCAATTAGTTGTAACAGTCACGGACGGAGTTGCCACCCATTCGTCTCAGGTTTTAAATCATATTTACGAAGCCCCCTCTAACGGTAACGCCTACGGTCGTAAAAATAAAGATTGGGTGGAAGTTCCCGAAAAGTCAGATGTGCTCACCAAAGACAATGAAACGGAATATACACCTACGAAGCCTTATCAGCCAGCGACGAAGAAGTATGTGGATGATAAAACTTTTGTTAGAGATGTAGACGGTACTATTCTCAATAAATGGATTAATAACACTGTCATAACAGGAGAAACCGTACAGGATTTAGCTGATGAATTATTTGGTAATTTTAGAAGTTTTGCTGAAAATTATTTTGATGGAAATTATACAGGTCTTAAATTTAGCACAAGACAATATGACGATGCTGCTGGAGCTTGGTTTGGTTATATCATAAATGCAAATATTCAGTATTGCTTATCAGAACCGGGAAATGGATATTTTGAATTGCTGTTTACTTTTGGTTACGGCTCAACATTAAAATCCTGCGATATACACTATTATAGTGCATCGGAAACAAGCAATGAGAATAAGATTGTAATCACAGATGTTGTTCGTAGCGACAACCTCACTACAGTAACCAAGAAAACCGCCGCCGAATACGAGGCTCTTGGCTCTAAGGATGCCAATACAGTATATTGTGTAACCGATTAAAACAACAATTATGAGTAACGAAAACAGTAATCTTAGAGTTGGCTCGGCTGGGGCTGGGCTGTTTGTCGGTAATAAACAGATATTGGGAGGGGTGGCACTTGAAGTAAAGCCTAACTTTTATGATTTACATGGAGCGAAGGTGATTATTGTAAATAGCAAATCTGCTCCTATTGAATTGGCATTTGAAACCAATGGGGGGTATCAAGAACAAGTGAATATTAACGCTAATACGGTGTTATTTTATAATATAGCTGACACTAACGATTATTTGGATTTGATAAATGAGAGCCAGGAAACGTTTTACGTAGATTATTATGTAATGACAAAAATATCACCCACTTCCCAGATTAAATATCTTATGGAACCTACTGCAAGCAAAAATATTGTTACCAGTGATGGGGATTTTGATTTAACCGATGTGATGATGACAATAAATATATACTGACAATGAAAACAATCTACTACAACAGCAAATTAGCCAAACTGATACTCTTTGGCAGCTATCATACGATAATGTTCTTCGGCTTCATCCTAACCAAGTTTAACGTGTTATCAGAAACCGTGTTTCGCCATGAGCGTACACATCAGAAACAGTTCTTCGAGTGCATGGAGATAGCGGCTATCCCGTCCGTATTATTGTCACTCTATGTCAGTGCATGGTGGTTGTTACTTATCCCGCTATTCTATTACATTCTGTATGGCGTGGAGTGGTTCATCAGTCTTGCGTACCACTTGTTCACGGATGAACGGATAGGCGGCGGCAAGGTAAACAATAACGCCTATCGAGCGAGCGCATTTGAAATGGAAGCCAAACTCAACCAGGACAATCCGAACTACTTGAAAGAACGTAAATGGGGTGCATGGTTCAGATACTACGGCAAGATATGAAAATCCCGTCCTACTCTCACGAGCAAAACGGAATGACAGTAGTTCGCTTATTGATAAGAGACACAAAGATATGAATAATTGACAAATAACGATAAGATGCAGAATAACATTATTACCCAAAGCATACCTGGGGGATTTTCGGTAATAGCGAGTAGCTTTATTATGCAGTCATTGGAACACATGATACCGTGGCTGATAGTGACATTTTCAGTCGTAGTGTGTGACTTGGCATTTGGAGTGAGGAAAAGCCTGTTGATGGGCGAAGAGGTGCGCTTTTCCAGTGCTATTCGCAGGACTATGGGTAAGATGGTGACTTACTTCGCTTTTGTATGTATGGTGGTGATGATAAACATCGCTTCCGGAAGCAAGTGGAATATTGATGTGTATTCATGCCTGTTTGTCTGCTTCATAGAGTTCTGCTCTATCATAAGCAACATTCTAAAGCCCAAAGGATATAATTTCAACTTACTAAAAGCATTAGGACTATTCGGTAAAAAAGTACTCGATGTTGAGAAAGAAGATATGAGTGAAATAATAACTAAAGATAAGGAGTAACAAAATGAAAAAGAAATTGATTATCGCAGCGATTGTTATCGCTATCATAGTGGGAGTTATGCTTTACATGCACTACACTCCGTTTTGGGTAAACTTGACTACTGTTGTGTCATTCGGTGTTGGTGCGGTTGTCGGTTGGGTGGCTCGTGTGGTTTATGACAAATACTTTAGAAAGGAGAAATAATATGAGATACTTTACAATTGCAGAACTGATTAAAAGCGAAACGGCTGATAAGAAAGCTATAGATAACAGACTGCCGAAAGAGTTGCTCCCCAATGCACAAGCGTTGGTTGACAATGTTCTCGACCCGTTAAGAGAGGCTTACGGCAAGCCTATCACAGTAACAAGCGGATACCGTTGTCCTGCTTTGAATAAGGCGGTAGGCGGCTCTAAAACAAGCGACCACATGAATGGATGTGCTGCTGATATTGTCGGTACTCCGAATACCCCGAAAGAGAACAAAAGGCTGTTCAATCTTATACAAGAATTGAAGCTTCCCTTCGACCAGGTCATTGATGAGAAAAACTTCTCATGGGTACACGTCAGCCACCGAAGGGAAGGCAACAGGAACCAAGTATTGAAACTCTAAAAAGTAAACATCATGGCAGCAGAAATTTTATCATTTGAAAAGAACGAAAGCGAGAACGCGTATTATGCAACATTTGTCAGCGATGGCAATCCCGTTACCATACAGATAAAGAATAAGGGCGGATTAGTTACCGCCTTTGTGGGAATCGATGATTTGGAGCCTGTTCCTCTTTACCCCAATGCATCCCAGAATAGCGGTGCGCCTAATGTAATTTTTCGTATCGTAGGGATAGCAAATGGCATAAACATTACAATCGGAAGTGCTACCGAAGTATTAGAAGCTAAGATGATTAAAGAGGAATAGCCTATGAACCCAATCACGATCCCCAACATCACTATCCCCGTAATCGGCTTGCCTACTATCGGCATCCCGTCTGTCGGCTTCCCCTCTGCTTCGGGCGGTGGTCTTGCATGGCCGGCAGGTTTAAAAGAATCTATCAAGGCTATCTATGACCCTGCGAAGCAGGGTATGACTAACTATGATGTGATAGAGGCCTATGCGGAAGATTTTACTACATGGAGCTATTTAGACAGTAGAGGTATTGCAACTATAACAGGTAACACTATTCATATTACAGAGGCTAAATCAATTCAAGGGATTGTAGAGGATAATAAAGAACCTTATTCAGATATAAAAATATTAGTGCAAGGTGTAACTGCTGATAATCCGTTGAATGTTAGAGATATTAACGGCACGAAAGCCGTTATTGATAAAGACGGAGTATATGAATTTAAAGATAATGGATTGTACTTTGGTTTTGGGTTTTCTAAAGTCGGTGTTGTAGATGTTACCATCACCCAGCTTCCTACTTCTATTCTAAAAGACCTTAGCGGCAACGGCAACCACGCCTATTTGTATGGCGGTAAGGGTAAGCTGAATAGCGGGATGGGAGTGTATCAGCAAGACTTTAGCAAATTAATCATCTCCAGAGTAGATAAAAAACAAGACCCATTCAGTTTTACTGTTAGTGGCAGTGGCGGTACGTATCTTGCATATATGCAGCTTGGTAATTGGAATAATAAAGCGTTTAAAATATTGGCAAATATTAATGCAAAAAACGATTATCTTCATTTGAGATTTAGGAATAACACTGATGCTGTAATAACAAGTGTGGCGTTAAAAAATGGCGAGAACATTATTCCTGCTCAAAATATTGAAGGTGCAACCAAAGCTGTATTTGAATATTCTTTGAAAGAAGGAGAAACTATCACCATTACCCAAATCCCTGACTACCCCGACCAGTTATGCTACGACGGCAAGATGTACGCAGTGTGCTACGGTTTCCCGATATTAACGGATTACACGGTGATGGCGGATAGGACGTGGTTTGATAAAACAGGTGTAAAATACTTTTTATCGAAATACAAAGAGAATGAAAGTGTTCCCGCCCAATTATTTAAATTTGAGTGGATTGTTAATGGAAAAGAATATAGTACATCCTTAGGTAGAGATGTAGAAGTTGTATTTCCAAATGGAATCACATGGCAGACTAAAACATCCTATAACGGCAAAGGACTACCAAATTCAACTTATGAAGATGGTGACTTATTGTTGATAGGTAAAGTATGGCTAAATAGTACAAACTATTTTATCGGCTGCCATGGCGCCATCATAGTCGCCGACCGCAGCTTCACCGAAGAAGAAATAAACTGGCTAAAGGATAATTGGGAAAAGATATGAGAAAGTTACCGTGGATATTAGTTGTATTGCTGGCAATCGCTTGTGTAGTGGCTTGGTTTCGCCCGCACGAGCCTTTGCCGGCAGAAATCCGTACCGAGACGAAAATACAGACGGTTGTTAAGACTGATACGGTTCTTATCTCTAAACCGATAGCTGTGTTTTGGCAGATATTGCCGAATGATACTATACGGATAGGTGATACCTTGCTTCATCGCAAACGGGTTGTGTATGAAGATAGTCTATATCGTGCAGTGGTGAGCGGATATGTAGACCCACGGATGGATAGTGTGACTGTATATCCGAAGACGGTGTATCAGACGGTGACGAATGATATTTATCATCCGGTGGTTGTCAAGCCGAAGAGGAAGTGTTGGGGGATAGGTTTGCAAGCCGGTTACGGTTATCCTGGTGGCGCGTACGTAGGCGCAGGTATAAGTTATAACTTATTTCAGTGGTAATGGTGAAAATAAATATAGGCCATAGTATTTCTATTTAAAACAAAATTCATACTTTATCTTCTTATGTATTTAGAAACAGTCTAAATTAAGCGTATTTTATAACAATTTGTTTGTAAAATAAGTCATTTTGCACAAAAAATAGTTAGCTTTGTCGCTACAAAATTTGTAGCAACAAAGCTAAAAACTTATATTTTTGTAAAAATACTGAAATGTAGAACGAATTTATTTTTATTGGAGATTTGTTCTATAAAAGTTTTGGGAAGGGTTTATCCTATCTTAGAGCTTTTATGTGTTAGATTAAAAGAAAAGCATAAAATGCCTTATATAAAGAGTAAGTCTATAGAAAATTATAAAGCAGCACTTATGCTATCAAAGGATAGTTGTGGAATGTATTCAGCATCTATACATTGTGCCTATTATTCTTGCTTTTTATTGGTAAAACATATTTTATGTCATAAGTGTTATATATCATATGCAAGTCAAAACAATCAAAATGCTGGTTCTCATTTATATATTATAAAGCTGATTCTTGATGATTTGTTAGCGAAAGGAGAAGATGATGCTTATGACATATTTGATACTAATATAAGTGAGTTGAAGAGATTAAGAAGGATTGCTGATTACGAGAATTCCCTTATTTCTCCTGATGAATCACGAGAGGCTCTTGTTATAGCAGATGAGACATTGGATATACTAAAAGACGTGTATAAAGGATTATGAATGCAACCGATTTTATAAAACAAATGATGGATAAAATGTCTTCTTCGGTAGGAGGCATATCCATAAAATATGCTTTTGAAAAAAGTACGGGATTTCATATCGTAGAAGTTAGTCCTGATTTAGTAAGAGCAGGAAATGAAACGTATAAAAAAATAGTCCATCAATTTAGAATTGATTTTCACAAAGAGTTTCCAATGGAAGATATAATAATTTCCAAAGTGAACGATTTGCATGATATGACTAATATCATTTATGAAGTTTCAAATACTTCAATTAAAAGTTCAGGTTCATATTCATTCTCAACTTATCACTATGAATATGACGATGTTTATTTACCTTTAGCTGCTTAAAGAATGGCCGAACAAATTGCAAAATTCCGTTTTCTACGTTATAACATAATTAAATCGTCTATTGAAATAGATGATAACAAAGTCGTGAATGAAGATTTAACTGTAGAGTTTAGTCAAGAAGGGGCTGAATGTATCGAGAATAATTTGTATAAACACACTTTGGGTGTAGATATAATTGATAAAAATAATGTGATGCGTATTAAAGTTGTTGTTATCGGTCTTTTTGAATTTGACAGAGACATAGACGAAAAACTTAAATCGACATTCTTTAATTCAAGTGCTCCGGCAATTTTATTTCCGTATGTAAGGGCTTATGTTACTACTTTAACGGGATTATCTGGAGTCAACCCTGTTATTCTTCCTACTTTGAATCTTGCAGTGAGATAGTTTGAGTAAAATTTAATGTGGTTTCTGTTGAAAATGTGATGTCAACAAAAAAGTCTCGGTTTTCGTCGGGGCTTTTTTATTTAATAATTCTTCCTTGGCTTTGTATTTTTGTGGAGTAACTTTGATTTTATAATACTATGAATAGATTTTTATTAGCTGTTTTCCTTTCTTTTGTTGGGATTGTATTGTTTGCTCAAACTCCGTATAAGACGTATTGTAATCTTATAGGTGATGAAAACTCACTAAAGAAGGGTGTTGTAAGTGTAAGAATTGATTACGGGCAGGAGGATTTGAAAGATAATAAGTTCGTGGATGAAAATGGGAAAGAGATAAAGTTTCGCACAATGGTTTCGGCAATGAATTTCATGTCTAAATTAGGTTGGCAATTGGAGCAAGTGTACAATCGAATTGACCAAGTTGATGGAAGCCCTATAATTATTTGGGTCTTATCGAAAGAGATTACTTCGGAAGGAGAAATAACAAAGGGATTTCAGACCAAACGAATGTATGATACCTCTCAAGCTCATAAAAATAAGGTAAAGGTAGACTAATGGCTGTTTTTTGTAGAATTTGTAGAAGGAGCGGCTGGATAAGCAGCTCCTTCTTCTTTGTTTTTCTATTGTAATAATAATTCTTCCCTATTTAGTTAGGTGTTTCGTTGTATATAGGTTTTTGTATAAATAATTTACTATATTTGTATCCTAATCTCAGGTATTGTATTATGAATGACAAACAACAACTCCTTATTAACTGCACATCCCTTATTCCTGTCATAGGAATCTTGATTTTAATAAAGGTTGCCAACGACCAGCTTGTCACTATGGTTACTGCCTATGTACTTTGTGGAGAGCTTTTGGGCGTATTGGTTAGCCGGATATTGAAACTGTATCATATTGATGTGGTTTTTGTTTGGTTGGGCGGGATTCTTCTTTGGCTTTGGTATTGCTTTGGGGTACAGCCTAGCTATATAGGTTGAAAGATTTTGTTGTAGTAGTTCTAGCTTTCTCATATATGAATAATTGCCCCGTCTCTCTGATTCGGGGCAACTATTTTGCTTGCCTCATTTATATTTAATACATTGCGTACAGACATGAATGACTGTTGTAATACTTGGTATAGGCTCTCCAATTATGAATGAAGCTTGACCAAGTGTAATGAGGTTTGGCTTTATGTTTATAAACATTCTTCTAAAACTGTTTTTTTTGATATTTATTTTTTATTTTTGAAAATCACTAATCCTTAAACATAAAATGCTATGTACACTCTTAAATATGATAAGAAAATTAAAGAATTCCGTCATCGTGATTCATGCTTAGTTCGAATGAGAAAAGAAAAAAGCATGGCTTTTAAAGAATGTAAGTACTATGTAATTCATGATTATTACCCTTTATCTGGCATAGGAAATGATGTAGATAATAATATAAAGACTATTCGTAATTTTATATATAGTTTTAAAGATGGACATAAAGCTGCTGTTGAATCTGCAGCTAATATAATAGTGGAAAGTATTAAAAAAGAGGGAGTTAATCTTGAAAACACTTGTTTGATGATAATACCTGCTTCAAAACCGGAAAAAACAAATAAGCGTTTTGAATATTTTTGTAGTATAGTAGCTAAAGCTTTAAATATTGAAAACGGTTTTAACTACCTTTCTGCAATTGAACATGAAGAAACGAAAGGTACTAGTAATAAAAATATAATACCATATCTAATAATAAACTCAGAACTGTATAAAGGTAAAAATGTATTGCTGTTTGACGATGTTATTACATCAGGCTCCTCCTTTAAACAAGTTTCTGCTAAACTATTAGAAACAGGTGCTAAAAGTGTCACTGGTATTTTTATTGCAAAAACAACAAGAGAGTAATGTATGAAATTAAAAAGTTTATCAAATGATCCTCAATATACAGACGCAGGTCTAGAAGAGGCATACCATATAGTATATTATATTCCTAAAGGATATACAGATACAACCAAGTGGACTAGCATGATTAAGCAATTTAAATGGAACAAGAATGATGAAAATGACCAGTATATTATCGATAAATGCATTGAAGCTATAAATAGCGCAAACTTAAAGTTTGATTATGTTATTAGAACATTAGGAAGTTCTGAAACAACAGCATTGAAATCTGCAAAATTAAGACCCTTGGCTATTGCTATTGCAGATGCTGTTTCTGCAGCATATTTACCACGTTTGTTAAAGAAAAAAAGGGTAACTACTCCTCTACATAGATTACCGGATTTAGCTTCTAGGAAGGCAGAGATGGAGGGGGTTTTTGAAATAGAGGTAAAACAAGATCTTAATAATAAATCGGTCTTGATTGTCGATGATATTTCAACAGCTTGCGTCACATCTGCTGAAATAATAAAAACATTAAAAGAAGAATGGCCTAACACTACTTTTTATTTATTTTGCATTGCGAGAACAATTCATGATGAGCATGCTAACGAAAATTTATAATTGAATATGAGTATATCTAAAGAAACAGAATTAATTATTAAACTAAAACATTTACCAGGTTTTGGCCCTAAGACTGTGGAGGTGGTGGCTAAAGCTATGATAGAACGTAACCTATTTTCTGATAATGACATTGTATCATATGTACAGGAGTGCGTAAAAAATCATTATATAAGATTAAACAAAGAGTTGACTCCAGATCTTTTTCAGAAAGCTATTGATGAAGCTCAAAGAGTTTTAGATAAATCTGTGAATAACGGCGTACATGTTATTTCTCAATATGATAATTTGTTTCCGATACAACTTAAAGAACTGAAATCATATAGTAATAACAGATTTAAAGATGTAGCTCCAATAGTACTTAATTATAAAGGTGATATTAATAGTATTAATAATAAGAAATCAATTGCAATAATTGGGACAAGACACCCTACAATAGAAGGAGAAGAAGCTGGGCAATATTATGGAGAATATTTTGCAGAGAAAGGATTTAATATTGTTAGTGGTTTAGCATTAGGATGTGATACTATTGCTCATAAAGCTGCCTTATCTGTAAAAAATGGAACAACTACAGCTATATTAGCTCATGGTCTTCATACTATTTCTCCAAAGGTGCATGAAAGCATTGCTATAGAAATAGTAGAGAAAGGTGGAGTACTACTATCCGAGTATTTTTATGGCTCTCCTGCTTTTAAAACGAACTTCGTAGAAAGAGATAGGTTACAAGCGGGTTTAGCTATTGCTACAATTGTAATTCAAACTGGGATGAAGGGTGGCACAATGCATGCTGTCCAAACGACCATTGATAATAATAAAATTTTGGCAGCGGTCTTTTATAAAGATCAGCGTGTGAATGAAATGGAAAATGTTTGTGGAAATAGTTATTTAATCAGAAAAGGAGCTCTTCAATTACGTGAAGCGAATATATTATACGAATTCTTGCAGTCAGGAAAACAGCTTCAGTATAAACAAGATTATGAATCACAGCTATTATTCTAATATGTATATTTATGAAGAAAGGTATAATTTTTGATCTGGATCAAACCTTAGTAGACTCAAATATTGCTAAGTCGTATAGAAGTGCTCGCGATTGGAATATAGTTTATTCACTGATTTCTAAATTTGTATTATATGAAGCTTATGATAAAGTTTTTGAATTTATAAGAGATAATGATTTAAAAGTTGGAATTGTGAGTAAAGCCCCTTCTGTTTATGTAAAGAAAGTGTTAAATCACTTCAATATACCTTTTGATACAGTTGTTGCTTATCATGATGTTAAATTACAAAAGCCAAACTCGGAAGGAATGAATTTAGCATTGACTCAATTAGGTTTAAGTGCGGAAGATGTTATTTCTTTTGGGGATGAGGTTAGTGATGTGATAGCTTCAAATGGAGCGGGAATTGAAAGTGTTGCTTGTTTATGGGGAAGTGCTAATGAAGAGTCATTGTTAGGATCAGATGCTGACCATGTAATTTATACTCCTAATGAGATAATATCTCTATTAAAATAGTATTATGGATTAGAGAGGCAGCCGATTAAACTGCCTTAACTTTATCCCTTCATCATCATAATGTCCGCTCATTCTCAAACATATATTCAAGTAGTCTACAATTTGCTTCGTTAATAGGAGTAAAGTCTTTTTGAATATATAGGTCTGTCACCCTCATGGATTGGTCTGTGTGGCATAACATCTCATTCACCAGCCATTTGTTTATTCCTACCTTATTGATGGCTATTGTAGCCATAGAATGACGGGCTGAATAGAACTGCAAATTTTCCACCCCTATTTCATCTCCCACCTCTTTCAGTCCTATATTGATAGCCCTATTAAGGTCAGCCATAGAAGAAAACCTATCATAGAAGTTGAACAGATGTTTTTTGCCTCTATACTTGCCAACAAGCGGCTGAATCATCGGATGTACATGGATAACCATCTTGGCATTATCATTCCTTCGGTCTTTGGTCTTGGTACGGTAGTAGGTAATATATTCTCCATCAAATTCAGTAGCATTATATAGGTCTGCCGAGTTCATTCCCATAAGACAAAACGATAGTCGGAAGCAATCCAAAGCCAAGTCGTGCCTGCTGTTATGTCCCCTCATATCTTTGTTATCGTATGGAAGGGCAAATATCTTCCTTATCTCTTCCACGGACAAAGCTCGCTTCTCTGCTACATTCTGTTGTTTTGGTTTAAACTTCGATAAGCTCTGTTTGATTCTTACTATTCCGTTGTCCTCATCGTTATAATATTCCCTTGCTTCCATAAACAGGCGGAGTATGGAGTTGGTGTAAAGAGATTGGGCGCGTTTCTTATTGGAAAGATATTCCTCATATTCCTTCATCTTCTGTACGGTTATCTCGCTACACATGATTGATTCCCTGCCGAAGAATGAGCAGAACGAGTTTAATGCCGATAAATAATTCTTGATTCCCTTGATTTCTGTATGCGAACGACACCAGTTTCTTGCAAAGGAAACAAAATCTATCCCGTTCTTGTCATCTTTCTTCTTGATGTATTCAACAATAGAATCTATATCCATTGAGTTTAGTTCAAGGTTTAGTATGTTAACCTTGTTCCGGTACACCTTTATCAGCTCCTCGCATTTGTCGAGGATGAACTGGTTCTTTATCTTGAAGCTGGATGTAAGGTCTTTCTTGGAAACGTACATTGTAGTGGATATGTATCGTACTTTTCGTTCATGGGTGAAACGAATAACAACGTTCCAGGTCTTATCAGAACGAATCTTTTCTTTTTTAATGATTGCTTTAAATGTTGCCATAATTGTAGGGTAAACAATGGGTAAACAAATTCTATCTACTTGTAGGTTTAAAACACTACTTGTAACATGGTTCTTTACGACATCTTTTTGTGTTAGTCCTCTCAAAAGCCTTATAAACAACAAAAAAGAGGAACATTCTTATCGAATTTCCTCTTTTTTGTTGGGTGACTGAAGGGACTCGAACCCTCGACATTCAGAACCACAATCTGACGCTCTAACCAACTGAACTACAGTCACCATGTTGTTGCATTTCTTAAATGCGGTGCAAAGATAGGGATAATCTTTGATATTACAAATATTTCGATGAATATTTTCAATAAAAAACAGCTATTTGTTATTCTCATAAATTCCTATATTGTGCCGGGACAGGAGCTTTCGGGAGTTTTTCATAAAGATATTCAAGCGGTTACGGGCTGATTTCGGTAAGCTGTCCACCGGTGCATGGGAGGGATATAAAATGTAATTTTTTTCTCCGGTGAGAGCAGGGCGGCCGGTCCACACTAAGGTGTATCCACACCGGACGACACGGGCGAACGGAAAAGAAAGGGCAAAAGGTTCGAGCGACGGTGAATAGCTTAAATTGTTTTGCAATGGATGGATGGGCTCGGGGAGAGGATATTTCTCAAGTTGCAGCGTAAAAATGAGGCCGCCGTCTGTATTGGCAGCGCTCATGTTGGAAATGAAGTTTCCTAAGGAATAGACGATGACATGTTGTTGATTGCCGTTCGTGTGTAATTCCATAGGCTGGATTACGTGCGGATGCGAACCGATGATATGGGTTACTCCCTGTTCCAGTAACCAGCCGGCAAGTTCGCGTTGCTCGCGGTTGGGGAGTGATTGATATTCTTCTCCCCAATGCATACAGGCTATAATGGCGTCCGGGTGTACGGCCCGGGCGCTATGGATGTCCTTTAGAATTGTTTCTTTGTCGATGTAATTGACGATGTTGGGTGCAGATGGCTTGATTCCATTGGTGCCGTAAGTATAGTTGAGTATGGCTATACAGAAACCTTTTTTCCGGATGAAAAGAGGATAGCGTTGTTTACGTTCGGCGGCATTCCGGTAAGTGCCTGCATAGGGTATGGAAAGGGAGTCGATTTGTGTGATGGTTCGTTCCAGCCCTGTCTTGCCGCGATCCAGACAATGATTGTTTGCTGTGAGAAGAACATCAAATCCGGCATCCTTGATAGCTTGCAGATATTCGTCGGGCGCACTGAAAGCGGGATAGCCTCGATAGGGTTTTCCACCGAGAGTTACTTCGAGATTGCCTATCGCAATATCGGCACGAGAGATTTCTTCCTTTACGAGGGAGAAATAAGAGGAGTAATCATATGTTCCGTCGGAAGTACGGGCGGCATCTATTTGCGCCCGGTGTTGCATTAAGTCTCCTACAAATAATAGCGTAATCCTTTCCTGTGAGGAAAGGGCTACGCTATATAGTAGAAAGATAAGGGCGATGAGTGTTTTCATCATCCTTATTATTGATAAATAGCTTTCTTGCCTGCCAGAAGTGTGTTCTTCATTAAAGAAACAATGGTCATCGGGCCTACGCCACCGGGTACGGGAGTGATGAATGAGCATTTTGGAGCGACTTCATCGAACTTGACGTCACCGGTCAGCTTGAAGCCGGATTTCTTGGTTGCGTCCGGTACGCGGGTGGTACCTACGTCGATAACGACTGCGCCTTCCTTTACCATTTCCGCTTTTACGAAGTTGGGTTGTCCCAAAGCTGCGATAATGATATCGGCTTCCTGGCACTCTTTTACCAGGTCTTTACTGCGGCTGTGGCAAACGGTCACCGTGGCGTCGCCCGGATAAGCTTTTTGCATCATAAGGGCAGCCATGGGCTTGCCTACGATGTTGCTGCGTCCCAGTACAACGCATTTCTTTCCGGAGGTTTCTATTTCGTATCTTTTCAGTAATTCGAGAATACCATTGGGAGTTGCGGAAACGTAGCAAGGCAGTCCTATGGACATGCGCCCTACATTGATGGGATGAAAGCCGTCCACATCTTTGCGGTAGTCGATGGTTTCAATCACTTTTTGTTCCGAGATATGTTTGGGCAAAGGCAGCTGGACGATAAAACCGTCTACATCCGCATCCTCATTCAGTTCGCGCACTTTCGCCAGTAACTCTTCTTCCGTTACGTCCGCCTCATAACGAATTAGCGAGGATTTGAATCCGCATACTTCACAAGCTTTTACTTTGGCTGCTACATAGGTTTCGCTGCCACCGTCGTGTCCCACAAGGATAGCTGCCAAGTGAGGGCGCTTTCCGCCGCGTGCCACTATATCAGCTACTTCTGCTGCAATTTCCTGCTTAACCTGTTCGGAAATTGCTTTTCCGTCAATTAGTGTCATATTCAATATATCGTATTAGTTATTATTTGCATGGCATTATTCGCAAAAGTAGAGCAAATAACCGAATAAAGCAAAAATCCCGCTGATTTCATTTAATATATGAAATCAGCGGGAGGTATATGCGGGGAGTTTCTTCTTATCTTTTCAGTTTCGGCATCATCTTACCCATTTTGCTGCCGGTCACCATTTTCATCATTTTACGGGTCTGGTCGAACTGTTTCAGCAGACGGTTTACTTCTTGAATGTTCGTTCCGCTACCTTTGGCGATGCGTTGGCGACGCGAACCGTTCAGAATGGCAGGATTACTGCGTTCTTCCGGAGTCATGGAGTAGATAATCGCTTCTATACTCTTGAAAGCATTGTCATCAATGTCGATATCCTTGATGGCCTTGCCGACTCCCGGTATCATGGAAGCAAGCTCTTTCAAGTTACCCATTTTCTTGATTTGCGCAATCTGACTCAGGAAGTCGTTGAAGTCGAACTGATTCTTCGCGATTTTCTTTTGCAGACGTTTGGCTTCTTCTTCGTCATATTGCTCTTGCGCACGCTCTACCAGTGACACGATGTCACCCATACCGAGAATACGGTCGGCCATACGGGCAGGGTGGAACTGATCGATAGCGTCCAGCTTTTCACCGGTTCCGACAAACTTGATAGGCTTGTTTACTACGGAACGGATGGAAAGGGCGGCACCGCCGCGGGTATCACCGTCCAGCTTGGTCAATACCACGCCGTTGAAGTCCAAACGTTCGTTGAATTCTTTGGCGGTGTTTACGGCATCCTGTCCGGTCATGGAGTCTACCACAAACAAGATTTCGTTCGGGTTAATGGCGGCTTTGATTGCAGCGATCTCGTTCATCATTTCCTCGTCTACGGCCAGACGACCGGCTGTATCGACGATTACGAGGTCATACCCTTTTGCTTTGGCTTCCTGTATGGCGTTTTGGGCTATGGCTACCGGGTCTTTGCTGTCCGGTTCGGAGTACATGGGTACTTCGATTTGTTCTGCCAGTACGCGTAGCTGTTCGATAGCGGCGGGACGGTAAACGTCACAGGCTACCAATAAAGGTTTCCGGTTCTTCTTGGTTTTTAGCATGCGTGCCAACTTTCCGGAGAAAGTTGTCTTACCGGAACCTTGCAGACCGGACATCAAAATAACAGCCGGCTTGGAATCGATATTGATTTCCGCAGTTTCGCCGCCCATGAGTTGCGTCAACTCATCGTGTACGATTTTTACCATTAACTGGCTGGGTTTTACGGCTGTCAGCACGTTTTGTCCTAAAGCTTTCTCCTTAACGGTATCGGTAAAACTCTTGGCAACTTTATAGTTTACGTCGGCATCCAAAAGTGCTTTACGCACGTCTTTCAGCGTTTCTGCCACATTTATCTCGGTGATTTTACCTTCACCCTTCAAAATTTTAAACGACCTCTCAAGTCTCTCGCTTAAATTATCGAACATATTATCTAATTACAATTACTAAATTACAATTTACTCTTATTGAGGCGCAAAAGTACAAAAAATACCTGTAACTGCCTTCTTTTAAGGGCAGAATATTATTACGGCTTGGCGGTAGATTGTTCTGAAGCGTAAAATATATCCGTTTCAAACAATAGGAAGATTAAAATCATGTTGATTCTTTATACTTTTACTTTTTTATTCTTCTCATTATAATAGCATTAAAAAAGAGCGGAATAGATTGTACTATTCCGCTCTTTTTTAGAGTTTGCTTTTATGTCTTATAGGTTTTCTCTTTCGTGTAAGAGTTTAACCGTTCATACTCATCAGGAATTCGTCGTTGTCTTTGGTCTTTTCCAAACGGTCTTTTACGAAGTCCATTGCCTCTATCGGATTCATGTCGGCAAGATACTTGCGAAGAATCCACATGCGATCCAGCGTTTGCTTATCTTGCAGCAAGTCGTCGCGACGAGTGCTGGAAGCGACAATATTGACAGCCGGGAAGATACGCTTGTTGGAGAGGTTGCGGTCGAGTTGTAACTCCATATTACCCGTACCCTTGAACTCTTCAAAGATAACCTCATCCATTTTAGAGCCGGTATCAATCAGCGCCGTCGCAAGGATGGTCAGCGAACCGCCGCCTTCAATGTTACGGGCGGCACCGAAGAAACGTTTCGGTTTATGCAGTGCATTGGCGTCCACACCACCGGACAGCACTTTGCCCGAAGCCGGGGAGACAGTGTTGTAGGCACGTGCCAAACGTGTTATAGAGTCAAGAAAGATAACGACGTCATGTCCGCATTCTACCATTCTTTTGGCTTTCTCCAATACGATACCTGCGATTTTTACGTGGCGCTCTGCGGGTTCGTCGAAAGTAGAAGCGATAACTTCTGCGTTTACGGTACGGGCCATGTCGGTAACCTCTTCCGGGCGTTCGTCAATCAACAGCATAATCATGTACACTTCCGGATGATTGGCTGCAATAGCGTTGGCGATATCTTTCATTAAGATAGTCTTACCTGTTTTGGGCTGTGCTACGATTAATGCGCGCTGACCTTTACCGATAGGAGCGAAGAGGTCTACTACGCGTGCCGACATGGAGTCGGAATACCCGCCTTTGCAAAGTTTGAATTTTTCGTCCGGGAAAAGCGGGGTAAGATGTTCGAACGGCACACGGTCGCGTACAAAAGCCGGGTCGCGTCCGTTAATCTTGGATACTTTTACCAGCGGGAAGTATTTCTCGCCTTCCTTAGGCGGACGGATAACACCTTCCACTACATCACCGGTCTTCAAGCCGAACAGCTTGATTTGTGATTGTGAAACGTAAATATCGTCAGGGGAAGAAAGGTAATTATAATCGGATGAACGCAGAAAACCATAGCCGTCCTGCATGATTTCCAATACACCGGTCCCTGTGAGTATATCGTCGAATTCGTATGCCTTTTCACGCTCTGCTGCCGGCTTACGCTCGGGGGCGACATAGTTTTCGGTATTGTTCTGTTGTTGTACAGGACGTTGCTGCTGTTGTGCAGGACGCTGGTTGTTATTATTGTTACGATTGTTGTTGTATGGTGTATTATTGTCGCGGAGACGAAGACGGGGGCGTTGTTGCGGTTGCTCTGCTGCAGGAACGGGAGTTTCCGCCTTGGTGGCTTCAAATTTGCCGATGAGCTCCGACGGTAATTCTATTTTTTCGGTTGGCAAATCCTCGATGGGAATGAAGTCGTCTTCCACTTCCGGTAAGATAGGGCTTTCATCCGGTGTAGGTTGGGGAGCTGCGACGGCTTTCTTGGGTTCTGCTTTTTTCGGTTCTGCAGTTTCTGCTTTTGTTTCTGCCGGAGCTACTTTTTTAGGTGCTTCCGCTACGGGAGCGGCCTCTTGTTTTACTTTGCGAGGGCGTCCCGGTTTGCGTTTGGGAGCTTCAGCCTCTGCTGCGGGAGCTGTGGCAACAGCCGGTTCTTTAGCTGCCTCTGCCGCTTGTACGGGAGTTTGTACGGCAGGTGTCTCTTCGGCTTTGCCTTTTGTAAGATCACCGTTTTTATTGGCTGTGAACACCTTGTCGGCTCCTTCTTTCTTGACCGTTACGCGAGAACGTTTTTGCTTGTCCCCTTTACGTTCTTCTTTTAATTTGTCGGCTGCTACTTTCTTGGTTGCTCCTGCAATAGCTTGTTCGTCAAGTATCTTGTAAACGAGTTCTTCTTTTTTGAGAGAGTCTGTTTTTTTGATACCCAACTCTTGGGCAATAGCTTGCAATTCCGACAAATTCTTGTCGTTTAATTGAATAATATTATACATACAGTATATGTGTGAATGGTTTTTACTTATTTGGTAAGTCTACCTTGTAAATTATGATTTAATAGGGATATTTATTATTGAACCGGAAATCTGACTAACAATCCTCACCTCAGTAAGGAGTTACAGAATGTTTCAACGGTGCAAAGGTAATAATTATTTTTGGTTTCATAAATAAATCGTCTTTTTTTTAATTTTAAAAGTTTATCTTTGCTTCATTATTATCAAGAAATAGATTTATGAATATATACGCAGTCCATTTGATTACTTTCTCACCTACCCATACCTCTAAACAAGTAGGCGAGGCAATTGTTCGCGGTACAAGCATTTCCGAAATCACAAAAACTGACTTGACGTTGCGTCCGGTGGGTAAGCTTGAAATTCCCGAAAACACCTTGACAGTGATTACAGTTCCTGTATATGGCGGAAAAGTGGCGCCTTTGGCATTGGAGCGGATGAAAGACATTCATACTTCCGGCGCTCCGGCGGTGCTGGTGGTCGTATATGGTAATCGTGCCTATGAAAAAGCATTGGCAGAACTGGACGCATTTGCATCGGAAAGGGGATTTAAAGTGATTGCCGGCGCTACGTTTGTAGGCGAACATTCGTATAGTACGGAGCAAAATCCCATAGCTGTGGGGCGGCCGGACGCGGATGATTTGCGGTTTGCGGAAACTTTCGGCGCAAAAATAAGGACTAAAATAGAAGCGGCTGCCGATATGGATAAGTTATACGCTGTCGATGTGAGCCGTATTCAACGTCCCCGTCAGGCGTTTTTCCCGTTATTCCGTTTTTTGCGGAAAGTGGTGAAGCTGCGTAAAAGCGGTGTGCCTATGCCCCGTATTCCGGCAGTCGATGCGGAGCTTTGCAATCACTGCGGGTATTGTGCGGCACATTGTCCGGCAGGTGCTATTGCGAAAGGTGATGAGTGCAATACTGATGCGGAAAAGTGTATTCGTTGCTGCGCTTGTGTAAAGGGCTGTCCGCAAAAAGCCCGTACTTTCGATACGCCGTTTGCAGCTTTGCTTGCCGACTGTTTTAAAAGACAGAAAGAAGACAGGATTATCTTGTAGCTTCAGGCGGATTGTATTTGTTTTCTTAAGCGTGCGGATTAAGCAGTCACTTTTATGATTAACGCTTTCCGGGTGTTTTCGTCTATCCGGAATCTGTTGTCTGTCCTTTCGCCTACCAGCCAGATAATGTCGTTGCCGCAACATAATACCCATTGCTGCTCTTTGCGGAGGAGGGAGAATTTGCGGTCGGTCATGTAGTCGCTTATTTTTTTTCTGCCTTTCATACCGAACGGGATAAAATAGTCTCCTTTCTGCCAAAGCCGCAGAGATAGGGGAAGCATGAGTTTATCCGCATCGAAGCAGGCGACTGTTTTGTCTCGGGGAATGATGAAGTCCGGGGTAAGAATACGCTCTTCCATGGTTAAAGTGGGTTGTGTGGCTTGCTGACAGGTTTCAATCAGCAGATATTCACGGTCTTTCACTACACGCCAATGCCCTGAGGTAAAAACTTTTCCCGGTTGTCCTTCCAACGCCCGGCATATATCTTCAACTTGAGTTGCGTTGAAGCCGAGCGGATATAAGATTTCAAACAATAATGTTTTGGGGGCGGGTTCATGCATCAGGGTACCGATGTGTATTCCCTTTGCTGTCCGTACCCGTTGTATTCCTTCTTCTATTCCTTTTTTATATATGGCGGACGCTTCGTTCAGATGTTCGGCGGTGTTGAGAATACTTTCTTTGACGGACGGATTGATTTCCTGCATCATCGGCAGCAGGTTTAGGCGTATTTTATTGCGGGTATATTCGTCTTGCAGATTGGTGCTGTCCGTTACGTAATCTTGTCCTATACGGTTCAGGTAGTTGATGATTTCGTTACGGTCCAGGCAGAGTAAGGGGCGTACGATGTGTCCGTTCTTGGGGCGTATTCCCCGTAGTCCGTTGATACCTGTGCCACGGATTAAATTCAGCAGAAGGGTTTCCACACTGTCGTCCTGATGGTGAGCTACGGCGATAACGTTGGCATTACTTTTTGTCCGTATTTTCTCGAACCATTCGTAACGCAGCTCCCTTGCCGCCATTTCGATGGAGATGTGTCGTTCTTCGGCGGTACGTAAAGTATCGAAGTGGACGGTGTGTAGCGGAACTTGTCGCTTTGCGCATAATTGGCGGACAAATGTTTCATCTCTGTCGGATTCTTCACCGCGAAGGTGGAAATTGCAATGTGCGGCTTCGCATTCATAACCCAACGTTTGCAGTAAGCACAATAGAGCAACGGAGTCTGCACCGCCGCTTAGGGCGACGAGTATTTTGTCCGCAGGCATGAAAAGCTTTTTCTGGCTGATATATCGTGCTACTCTTTCCTTTTCCATAGGGGCAAATATACATGTTTCTTCTTGAATTTTATTATTTCTGTGCAGAAACGTTGTTTTCCTTTATGTCTCTTATTTAAAAACATTCTAAATTATTTGTGCTGTATGAACTTATCTTTTATCTTTGCGGCAAAAATAAAGAAAGGCAGAAAGACTATGCGTTTATCCGAATTAAAAACCGGTGAAAAAGGTGTAATCGTTAAAGTGCTGGGACACGGCGGTTTCCGTAAGCGAATTGTAGAAATGGGTTTTATCAAGGGAAAAACCGTAGAGGTGTTGCTGAATGCTCCTCTGAAAGATCCTATTAAGTATAAGGTAATGGGATACGAAATTTCCTTGCGGCGCCAGGAAGCCGAGATGATTGAAATCGTCGGTGAAAAGGAAATGTGCCGGGAAGCCGTGCAACTCGATTATCACAAAGGGCTGAGCGAAGATATGCGTCTGGGAGAAGAAGAACTGAAACGCATTGCTTTGGGAAAGCGTCGTACCATCAATGTGGCTTTGGTAGGAAATCCCAACTGCGGTAAAACATCTCTTTTCAATATAGCCTCGGGCTCGCATGAGCACGTGGGAAATTACAGCGGTGTCACCGTAGATGCCAAAGAAGGTTATTTCGACTTCCAGGGTTATCACTTCCGCATCGTGGACTTGCCGGGCACTTATTCGCTTTCTGCTTATTCTCCCGAAGAAATTTATGTCCGCCACCACATTATCAACGAAACTCCGGACATCATTATCAATGTAGTGGACTCTTCCAATTTGGAGCGTAACCTGTATCTCACTACCCAGCTGATTGACATGAATGTACGTATGGTTATTGCGCTCAATATGTACGATGAGCTGGAAGCGAGCGGAAATACGTTGGATTATGTAAAACTCGGCCAGCTGTTCGGCGTGCCGATGCTGCCTACTATCAGCCGTACCGGAAAAGGGATTGAACAACTGTTCCATGTTATCATCGATATTTATGAAGGCGGTGACTTCCTGGATAAGAAAGGCAAGGTGCGTGCCGAAATTTTGAATGACCTGCGTAACTGGCATAAGGAATATGTACCCGACCATGACTTTGGTACTCATAAAGAGGAAAAGGAGCATCCGGTGGGCTTTTATCGCCACATCCACATTAATCACGGACCGGAACTGGAGCGGAGTATTGAGGAGGTGAAACGGGTTATCAGTGTCAACGAGAACATACGCTATAAATATTCTACCCGTTTTTTGGCCATCAAACTGCTGGAAAATGATGATGACTTAGAGGGTACGGTAGAGGAGTTTCCTAATGGAAAAGAGATTCTTGAAGTCCGCAATCGTGAGGAGCAACGTCTGCGCAATGCGATAAACGAGGATAGCGAGCAAGCCATTACGGATGCCAAATATGGTTTTATCTCCGGTGCTCTGCGTGAAACTTATGTGGACAATCATGAGGATACGGCACGTACGACACGCGTGATAGACTCCATCGTGACACATCGTGTATGGGGATACCCTATCTTTTTCCTGTTCTTGTATCTGATGTTTGAAGGAACATTCATACTGGGAGATTATCCCATGCAAGGTATTGAATGGCTGGTTGGAGCATTGGGAGATTTGGTGCGTGATAATATGTCTGAAGGTCCGTTGAAAGATTTGTTGGTCGATGGTATTATCGGCGGTGTAGGCGGGGTGATTGTCTTCTTGCCTAATATCTTGATTTTATATTTCTTTATATCGTTAATGGAGGATTCCGGATATATGGCGCGTGCGGCTTTCATTATGGATAAGATAATGCATAAAATGGGGCTGCATGGCAAATCTTTTATTCCTCTGATTATGGGATTCGGTTGTAATGTGCCGGCTATTATGGCCTCGCGTACCATCGAAAACCGAAAGAGCCGGTTGGTAACCATGCTCATTAATCCGCTGATGTCGTGCAGTGCACGCCTGCCTATTTATTTACTGTTGGTAGGGGCGTTTTTTCCGAACAATGCCAGTTTGGTGTTGTTAGCAATCTATGCCATCGGAATTTTGCTGGCGGTAGTTATGGCGCGGCTTTTCTGCCGTTTTCTGGTGAAAGGAGACGATACGCCGTTTGTAATGGAACTTCCCCCTTACCGTATACCGACGTCCAAGTCCATTTTCCGTCATACATGGGAAAAAGGCGCGCAGTATCTGCGCAAAATGGGCGGTATTATTATGGTGGCTTCAGTTGTGATATGGGCATTGGGGTATTATCCGAATCATGATGCATATCAGGATGTGGCGGAACAGCAGGAAAATTCTTATATCGGCAGGATAGGTAAGGCTGTAGAGCCTGTGATAGAGCCGTTGGGCTTTGACTGGAAGTTAGGTATCGGTATTCTTTCCGGAGTAGGAGCCAAGGAATTGGTGGTGAGTACGCTGGGAGTGCTATATGCGGATGATGCCGAAGCTGATGCTGTGAGCTTGGGCGAACGTATTCCGATTACGCCGTTGGTAGCCTTTGGCTATATGGTGTTTGTGTTGATATATTTTCCATGTATTGCTACGTTGGCGGCCATTAAGGGAGAGTCGGGCAGTTGGAAGTGGGCTTTGTTTACGGCAGTGTACACTACTGCACTCGCATGGGTAGTGTCCTTTGCCATTTATCAGATAGGAGGATTATTTGGATGAATAATTGGCAGAATTGGGCGGTAGCTCTCATCTTGTTGTTGTGCATTGTCCGTATAGGGCAGAGTGTTTATCTTTTTTTTCGTAAAGTGAAGGAAAAACGTAATCCTTGTGAGAATTGTGCAACTGGCTGTGAATTAAAGCGGTTGTATGTAGCTAACACTTGAAAAGGGACCCGGGTAGCATTTGAAAAGTGTACCAC
>OGUF01000127.1_pt1 | contig 60683 bp, 60 predicted proteins | sample 1573681 | NCBI WGS metagenome assembly OGUF01 (sample SAMEA2582049, study PRJEB24529) | metagenome | biome: Human gut stool | place: China | collected 2011
GAACCTACTGAAGTACCTCCAAACTTTAAAACTTTCATTTTCGTTCCTGTATTAAAATGTTATATAATCTTGTTTATTTTTCTTCTGTTGACGACGCGACGGAATACTGTTCCGTCACATCCGTTATCAAATGGTCGGCACAACGGTATACGCGTCCCGGATATTCCCAAAGCAACTGCATGTTGTGCGTAGTCATAATGACCAGCGAACCCGCAGCGCTGATGCTGTGCAAAAGCTGGGTTATGGCAAAGCCCGTCTCCACATCCAGATTTCCCGTAGGCTCGTCGGCAAGGATGATTTCCGGAGAGTTGAGTACGGCACGGGCTATCACGATACGCTGCTGCTCGCCCCCAGACAATTCATTGGGATATTTATAGCCTTTATTGCTCATGCCCACCAGCTGCAGCACTTCGTTGATACGGTCTTTTATCTCTCCCTTATTCTTCCACCCGGTGGCACGGAGCACAAACTCAAGATTGTCGTACACCGTGCGGTCGGTGAGCAACTGGAAATCCTGAAATACGATACCCAACTTACGACGCAACTGCGGAATATGCTTGCGCTTGATATGCAGCATATCATATCCCAGCACCTCGGCATCGCCCGCCGCAACATCCAGTTCGCCGTAAAAGGTTTTGAGCAAACTCGTCTTGCCCGAACCTACTTTACCGATGAGGTAGACAAACTCCCCTTTATGCAGCTCCAGGTTTACATCGTTCAATACGCACAGCTCCTGCTGGTGTATCTCCACGTCTTTATATCGTATCAGCGCTTCGTCCATAATAACTTAGTGTTTCTTCCAGCTCGCACTGTGGCGTTCTTCCAGCTCACGTGCCAAATCTTCTATGCGATACCCCTTAGAGGTCAGCAATACGATGAGGTGGTACAGCAAATCGGCTCCTTCGTATATCAGACGCTCGTCGGTGCCGTTGCACGCTTCAATGACGGTCTCAACCGCTTCTTCACCTACTTTCTGCGCCATTTTATTGACACCCGACCGGAACAGGCTGGTTGTGTAAGAGCCTTCCGGCATTTCGGCGTGACGCTTGTCGATGAAGTCCTGAAGAAGTTTCAGGAACATAACGGGCTGTTCGTTCTTCTCGCCCCAGCAAGTGTCCGTACCCGTATGGCAAACCGGACCGACAGGGTGTACCTGAATCAGCAAAGTATCCTTGTCACAGTCCTCTTTCATGGAAACCACGTTCAGGAAGTTGCCGCTCTCCTCGCCTTTCGTCCAAAGACGGTTCTTGGTGCGGCTAAAGAATGTTACCTTACCGGTTTCTACCGTCTTGTCGTATGCTTCCCGGTTCATAAAACCCAACATCAGCACCTTGGCCGTATCAGCATCCTGTATAATTGCCGGAACGAGTCCGTTCATTTTATCAAAGTCCAACATCTTTTTAAGTTATGAGTTATAAGTTATGAGTTATTTTGTTGTGAGTTATTGTTATGAGTCGTTTTCATTCGCGCTTCGTACGGCACTTCGTACGGCAACGAATAATTTATAACTCATAACTTATAACTCCTTATCATCTTCTCATCGCGACTCCTTGGGCGCAAAGATACGATTTTAAATCGGGAATTTTGATTTCTCCGAAATGAAAAACGCTGGCAGCCAAGGCGGCATCTGCTTTTCCTTCCAGAAAGACATCACGGAAATGCTCTTTCGCGCCTGCTCCGCCCGATGCGATAACGGGTATGGAAAGCCTGTCGGCAAGGGTGGCAAGGGCTTCGTTGGCATATCCGGTCTTTACGCCGTCGTGGTTCATACTGGTAAAAAGCACCTCGCCCGCACCGCGTTCCTGCGCTTCTTTCGTCCAGGCAAAGAGTTCTTTGCCGGTCTCCACACGTCCGCCGTTAAGGTAGCACCACCAGCCTTTTTCCGTCTGCTTGGCATCAACGGCCAGCACACACACCTGCGAACCGAAATGCTTGGCTATCTCGTCAATCAGTTCGGGACGGCGGATGGCCGAAGAATTGACGGAAATCTTGTCCGCACCTGCATTCAGCAGCCGGTCTACGTCGTTCAGCTCATGGATACCGCCACCCACGGTAAAAGGTATGCTGATGTTGGCGGCAATACGCTTCACCAGTTCGGCGAACGTCTTGCGTCCCTCGAAGCTGGCGGTTATATCCAGAAAAACCAACTCGTCGGCACCCTGCTCGCTATAAGCACGCGCCAACTCAACCGGATCGCCTGCATGGCGCAGATTCACGAAATTGGTTCCTTTTACGGTCTGCCCGTCTTTGATGTCGAGGCAGGGAATGATTCTTTTTGCTAACACTCTTCTTTCTGTTTATGATTTCGGATTTATGACTTACATCATAAATGCTTCCAGTTCCTTGAAAGTTATACGCCCTTCGTACAACGCCTTACCGAAAATAACGGCAGGTACACCCGCCGCTTCCAGCCGGCGGATATCATCGGCGCAACTCACTCCGCCGCTGGCAATGAGGCAGAGGCCGGGATGCGCTTCCAGTATCTCCTTATACAAAGCCGTGGAAGGGCCTTGCAGCATACCGTCGCAGTTGATGTCGGTACAGATAACCTTGCGGATACCTTTCTCCACATAGTCTTTCAGAAAAGGGAACAACTCGCAAGAGCTCTCGTCTTTCCAACCGTTGACGGCAATCTTATGGTCTTTCACATCAGCTCCGAGGATGATTTTCTCCGAACCGTACGTTTGCAGCCAGTGACAGAAACGTTCGGGATTCTTTACGGCAATACTACCGCCCGTCACCATCTGCGCACCGCTCTCAAACGCAATGACCAAATCTTCATCGCTTTTCACCCCGCCACCGAAGTCTATAATCAAGGAAGTGCGGGAAGCGATCCGCTCCAGTGTGCGGTAATTCACCACATGGTGGAAAGCGGCTCCGTCGAGGTCTACCACATGAAGGCGGCGGATGCCATGCGCTTCAAGCTCCCTGGCTACTTCCACGGGATTCTCGTTATACACTTTCTTGCTGTCATAATCACCCTGGGAGAGGCGTACGCACTTTCCGTCGATGATGTCAATAGCGGGAATTAATTCTATCATGTCAATTAACTGCAAATTACGAGTTATCAAATAGCGGCATCTTCCGCCTATAAGTCCAGAAAATTCTGCAGGATACGTTCGCCTACACTTCCACTCTTTTCGGGATGAAACTGGGTGGCATAGAAGTTATCCTTATGCAAAGCGGCACAGAACGGAAGTATATAGTCCGTTACGGCAGCCGTACAATCGTTGACCGGAACATAAAAGCTGTGTACGAAATAGACGAATTCTTCTTTCGTAAAGCCCCTGAAGAGGTCACTTTCGGTCTGCGAAATCGTATTCCAGCCCATGTGGGGAACCTTATCCTCATGCTTTTGCGAAACGAAACGTTTCACGTCGGCATCAAAAATACCGAGGCAATCCACATCTCCTTCCTCCGAATGGCGGCACATCAACTGCATGCCCAGGCAGATACCCAATACCGGCTGACGCAGCTCTTTTATCAGCTTGCCCATGCCGCCGGCATTCAGGAAGTTCATGGTTGTCTCCGCCTCACCCACTCCGGGGAAGATAACTTTATCCGCAGCGCGTAACACCGCTTCATCCGCCGTAATCTCCGCCTCAACGCCCAAACGCCTCAAGGCATAGTCCACCGAACGGATGTTACCTGCATTGTATTTGATAACTGCAACCTTCATCAGCCACTAATTAAATATTACGGTCTTATTCTTATACGCCAGCACCTTGCGCTCGATATGCTTCTGAACGGCGCGTGAAAGGACAATCTTTTCCAAATCCTTACCCTTGTTCACCAAGTCCTGCACGGTGTCCTTATGCGTGATGCGCACCACATCCTGCTCGATGATAGGACCTGCATCCAGCTCCGTGGTAACATAGTGGCTGGTAGCGCCGATAATCTTCACACCCCGCTCAAATGCCGCATGATAGGGTTTCGCCCCTACAAACGCCGGAAGGAAAGAGTGGTGGATATTGATGATTCGGTTGGGATAAGCGTCTATCATCTTCTCGGAAATTACCTGCATATAGCGCGCCAGCACGATGAAGTTCACTTTGTGCTTGGCCAGCAGTTCCATTTCTTTCTTCTCCTGCTCTTCTTTCGTTTCCTTTGTGATAGGGAACAGGTGGAAAGGTATGCCGAAACGTTCCGCCACATGCTGCAAGTCGGGATGATTGCTTATTATAAGAGGTATCTCCACATTCCACTCACCTGCCGTATAGCGTGCCAGCAGGTCGAAGAGGCAGTGCGACATCTTCGACACGAAGATAGCCATACGCGGTTTGGCATCCGAGAAGTAAAGACGGAAATTCATTCCGTACTTCTGCGCATACAACGTTTCAAAATAATCTTCTATTTTCTCTTGAGGAACCAGGAAATTTTCCAATTCCCACTCGATACGCATGAAAAAGATATTCTCTACGTGGTCTACATACTGATCCAGATAGATAATATTACCCTTGTTCACCGTTATAAAGTCCGTTACTTCCGCCAGGATGCCCGGTTTGTCGGGACAGTGAAGTAACAGTTTGGCTGTTTTCATCATCCTAAAATCTCTTTTTTATCGTTTTCTAATTACAACATTCTTGTTTTGAGTTCGCAAAAATAACGATTTATTGCAAAATAACGAACTTTTCGAGCAGGAAGTTTAAAAGTTGGCGTAAAATGTTTCGTTTTCTTCAGAAACAAGGGTTCAATCGGATGCTAAATGCTACATAAACGCTCTATAAACGGTTTTCTAAATAGTTGTTAAATCACGATACTTCCTTTTTTTACAATATTCTCAATATGAGGATGTAAAGTAAATGCAACCAAAAAGCCCCGAAAAAAAGTTTATCGCAGCTATTGCAGGTTCAAAAAAAACACCTACCTTTGCAACCGCAATCGAGAGAGATAGCAATGATAAAATGAAATTCTGGTGCGTTAGTTCAGTTGGTTAGAATACATGCCTGTCACGCATGGGGTCACGGGTTCGAGTCCCGTACGCACCGCAGAATCAGAAATAAAGCTCTGAAACTCAATAAGTTTCGGAGCTTTTTCTTTATACAAATCTCCCCCGGTAATTCACGGCAACCGCCACATGGCTTACCGTGATTGATAAAGAAAAAAAATTCATTCAATAGAATTCTTCTCCTTTCACCGTTTGGAAACAGACAGTCCGTTTAAGCGAAACACACTATGCGTTTCGCTTCAACGCATCATACGTTTACGCCGGACGTACAGTGTGTTTTCATCCGTAAACAGTTTATACCACCTCTCCCGCCTTTCACACAGTCCCGTCCATACGGAATAGCGGGCGGATAGGATTTAGCGGATATATTTCATAATTTTCGCAGGCACTCCCCCTACGATTGCATCCGCCGGAACATCTTTCGTCACCACTGCGCCGGCTGCCACCACCGCATTGTCACCAATCGTCACGCCTTGCAGAATAGTGGAATTTGAACCTACCCACACATTCCTGCCAAGCACGATAGGCGCAGGATATGTGGTATGACGGTCTTCGGGCGCAAGCCCGTGGTCGAGGGTTGCAAAAACCACATTGTGCCCTATCTGGCAGCCGTCTCCCAACGTAACCCCGCCATGGTCTTGAAAATGGCAACAGGCATTGATAAATACGTTATCACCGATTTCAATATTCTTTCCGAAATCCGTATAGAACGGCGGGAACACGCGAAGCGAGGGCGGCACGGGTTTTCCGAAAAGTTCGGAGAGCAACGCCCTCACCTCGTCCGGAGCATAATAGGAAGTATTCAATTTAAATGTAACACGTCTCGCCTCATTACTCATTTCGTCCATAAAGCGATGTATCTCTTCCGCATCGAGAGCCTTTCGTGTCTTTACATATTCCAAAAAATCATTAAGTGTCATATAACCAGCTATTAATAAATTACACTGCAAATGTAACCGAATGACAACCGCACCCGTGTGAACGAATTACGGACATTTGTAACCTAATTACTGATTCTGCGCGAAGCGGTGTACTACGTATGATTTTATTCTTTACATTTGTGCAGGACTAAAAACGATACCTTATGAAAGAAGTTATAAAACTGGACACAGTAGACCAATACAACCAATTCTTCGGACTTGAAACCCTGCATCCCCTGGTGAGCGTGGTAGACCTGTCGGAAGCCACCAAGTTCCCTACACATTTTACGATGAACTACGGAATATACGCGCTCTTTTTGAAAAAAGTAAAATGCGGGGACATCCGCTACGGCAGGCAGATTTATGATTACCAGGAAGGGACGGTCACCAGCTTTGCTCCGGGACAGGTCGTGGAAACGGAGATGCAGCAGGGAGTGAAGCCGAGCGCCCACGGTCTTTTGTTCCATCCCGACCTGATTAAAGGAACTTCTTTGGGACAGGACATCAAGCAGTATTCATTCTTTTCGTACGCCTCGGCCGAAGCCCTGCACCTATCCGAGGAAGAAAAAGGCATATTCATGGATTGTCTGGAGAAAATAGAAATGGAACTCCAGCACCCGATCGACAAGCACAGCAAACGTCTGATTTCGCGGAACATCGAACTGCTGCTGGATTACTGCATGCGCTTCTACGAAAGGCAGTTCATCACCCGTTCGGAAAGCAACAAGAGCGTGCTGGTGAAATTCGAAGCCTTGCTCGACGATTATTTCCAAAGCGACAAACCGCAAACGGACGGGCTGCCTTCCGTAAAATACTTCGCCGACAAAGTATTCCTGTCACCCAACTATTTCGGCGATCTGATAAAGAAAGAAACCGGAAAAAGCGCGCAGGAATACATCCAGACCAGAATGATAGATTTAGCCAAAGAGATGATTGCCGGAACGGAAAAGACGGTCAGCCAGATTGCCTATGAGCTGGGATTCCAATATTCGCAGCATTTCAATCGCATCTTCAAGAAGAACGTGGGGTATACACCCGGCGAATACAGAAAACTACAAATATAAAGGATGCGGATAAGATTGTCCTTATGAAAAAAGAGATACTGAATATAGAGACTGTACATCAATGTAATTGTTGTATGGGCTGCAAGACGCTGCATCCGCTGGTGAGTGTCATCGACTTATCCAAAGCCAACCTGGAGCAGCGCACCATCCGGTGTGATTTCTATACGATTATTCTGATGGAAGGAGAAGCTGGGGAGCTTACGTACGGACGCAAATACTACGACTACTCCAACGCCACACTGATATTCCGTACGCCGGGCGAATCCATAAAGCTGGGTATAAACAATATACTTACCCAAAAAGGCCTGCTGCTGGCTTTTCATCCGGAGCTGATAGCGCACACTGCATTGGGAAGCCACATCAAGGAGTACTCCTTCTTTTTTTACAAGCTGAACGAATCGCTGCATCTGTCATCGCGCGAAAAGATGAAAATCATAGAATGTATCCGCAATATCGAAGAGGAGCTTCGGCACTCCATAGATTGCCATAGCAAGACGCTGATTTCACGCTATATCGAGTTGCTGCTGGATTATTGCGCACGCTTCAACGAACGCCAGTTCATCACCCGTTGTGAGGCCAACAAGGCGATTCTGCACAAAACGAAGTTGCTGCTGAGCGAATATATCTCGTCCGGCAAGCTGGAAGGCGGTGTGTTGCCCACAGAGGAATATTGCGCGGACGCCCTTCGCCTGTCCCCCTGTTATTTCGGTGATTTGCTAAGGTTTGAGACCGGAAAAAGTATTCACGAGTATTTCCAGCTAATGCGGCTCAACATCGCAAAGAAAATGTTGCTGGACAAGGAGAATACCGTAGGCACGGTAGCCAAGAAATTAGGGTATGCCAATACGCAGTATTTTACCGGCCTGTTCAAGAAGATAACGGGGATGACACCGACTGAATATAAATATGCGCAGAATTGACAGGACGGTTGTCCATATGCCGGTCACCCTACTCAATTCAGATAAGTAATCTCCCCTATTACGGGCATCAGGACATCCAGTGAGTCTTTCTCTTTCAGATTCACGGCATTCCTTAACGGTTCATCCCAACGGTGTCTTGCCAAGGCAAACTTCGAGTGATGAACCGTTAAGTATTTCTCCGCTTTCAAATCTTCGGCTGCCTGCGCAAGATAAGCGGGCATGGTATGGATATATTTCCAGTCCTCATTATACTGCCCGTTCTCCAGTACGGCAAGATCGATTCCCGGATATTTCTTACCGATTTCGGCAAAACGCGTGTCATATCCGCCGTCTCCGCCCATATAAATCTTTTGCGAGGGAGTTTCAATAAGGAAAGAAGCCCAAAGCGACTGATTGGATTTCAGGAAACGTCCGGAGAAATGACGGGAAGGCAGGCAGTGAATAAGAAAGCCCTCATCGAGCCCGGCATCTTCAAACCAGTCCAGTTCCACCAAACGCGACTTGTCGAAGCCCCAATATTCAAAATGCTCGCCCACCCCCAGCGGACAAACGACCTTACCCGTACGCTCCTTCAATTGCATCACCGTGCCGTAGTCCAAATGGTCCCAATGGTCGTGCGTGATAACCAGGTAATCAATGTCGGGCATATCTTCCGGCTTGTAAATATCCGTACCCTTAAACGGCTTGTTAAGGAAAGAAAGCGGGGCGGCCGCACAGAAAACGGGGTCTACCAATATCCGCTTGCCGTCCGCCTGGATAAAATAAGAAGAATGGCCGAACCACACCAGCACATTCTCGTCCCGTCCTATGCTTTTCAAGTCCGTCTTGACGGCCGGAACATCTTCTTGTGGACGAAGCCCTTCCTCTTTTTTGAAAACAAAACTCCATAAAGCGCCCAAACGGCCTTTCTTTGCCGTCATCTGCACAGTGGGATGCAGGTTATGAAACTGCCCGTCCCTGTAATGAGGCGACTTTCTGATTCGCTCCAGCCGTTCTCCCTGCGGCAGTCTCCCAAACTGCGGGCGGTTGACAAATACAATACCCGCCACGCCTGCCGCTATAATCACACCCGCTATTATTCCTATTATCATATATACCTTTTTCTTTTTCCGTGACTTCATACTTCAAACTACATTAAACCTGTGCAAATGTAGGCTTACTTCCTCAGTTTAGCAACATACAGATTACGGATGTTGTTATCAATATTACTGTTTTTCTCAATAAATCATTACCTTTGCGGCAAAATTACAAATAAATAAACGAATAAAAACAACAGGGAACAATGAGTGTACACGATTTATGCTGCATCGGTTATATCACACAGGACAAGATAGTTACCACCAAGAACACGATATTCATGCCGGGCGGCACTTCTTTCTATTTTGCGCATGCCATCAAGCATCTCGACCCGAATGGCTTTTTATTGGTTACGGCTCTGGCCGATGCCGACATGAGCGTAGCGGAAGATATACGGAAAGAAGGCATCGAAGTGAAAACTCTGCCCAGCGTCCATTCCGTCTGCTTTGAAAATATATACGGAGAGAATCAGAACGAACGTACGCAACGTGTCACGGCAAAGGCCGATCCGTTTACAATGGAAGGTTTGCGGGACATCAACGCCCGGATTATTCATTTGGGCAGTCTGCTGGCTGACGACTTTTCGCTGGACGTCATCAAATACCTGTCGGGCAAAGGACTGCTGTCGGTAGACGTTCAGGGCTTTCTGCGCAAGGTGGATAATGAAAAGGTGCTGCCCGTGGACTGGCCGGAAAAGAAAGAAGCCTTGAAGCATATCCATATATTAAAAGCCAACGAAACCGAAATGGAAGTGCTCACCGGATGCAAAGAACCCCATGAAGCCGCCCTGCTCATTGCCGACTGGGGCGTGAAAGAGGTATTGCTGACACTGGGAGACAAAGGCTCGCTGATATACGCCAAAGGACAATTCCACGAAATCCCCGCCTACTCCGCCCTGCAAATAGTGGATGCCACAGGCTGCGGAGATACCTATATGGTGGGGTATCTGTATATGCGGAACAAGGGCGCGTCCTATCAGGAAGCGGGCTGCTTTGCCGCTGCCATGTGCACCATCAAGCTGCAAACGCACGGGCCGTTCCGCGGAACCGAGGCCGAAATCAGAAGGATAATCAATCTCGCGTAAAGAAAAACGTTCTCTTTACGGAACGAGAGTCACTAAAAAGCTGAGAGTGTGTCAAAACAAAAAAACGCTTACCGTTTGTTTTGTTTTGACACACTCTCGTTATTACCCTATCGGCTTATCCGCTCAAGAAGCCAACCCGAATTTCTTCAAGTCCTCTTCCACGCTGCCGATGCCCGCGATATGGAACATATCCACCAATACCTTAGCCACATTCGGAGAAAGGAACGCAGGCAAAGTAGGGCCTAAATGTATTTCTTTCACTCCCAAACTCAACAGCGCCAACAATACGATTACGGCTTTCTGTTCATACCAGGCTATATTATAAACAATAGGCAGCTCGTTTATATCATTAAGCCGGAACACCTCTTTCAGCTTCAAGGCGATAACCGCCAGAGAATAGCTGTCGTTACACTGTCCGGCATCCAGTACGCGGGGAATGCCGTTGATGTCGCCCAGGCCGAGCTTGTTATAGCGGTACTTGGCACAACCAGCCGTAAGGATTACAGTGTCCTGAGGCAATGATTTGGCGAAATCCGTATAGTAGTCGCGGCTCTTCATACGTCCGTCGCACCCTGCCATTACGATAAAGCGACGAATCGCGCCGCTCTTTACGGCATCCACCACCTTATCTGCCAGTTGCAGAACCTGGTTGTGGGCGAAACCGCCGATAATCTCCCCGCGCTCAATCTCCGTAGGCGGTTGGCACTGTTTGGCCATCTCTATGATTTCGGAGAAATCTTTCCTGCCCGTCGCGTCCTTCCCGATATGCTTGCAGCCCGGATACCCGGTAGAGTTGGTGGTAAACATTCTTTCCTTATATACGGCATTCGCCAGCGGCGGCACGATACAGTTTGTTGTAAACAGGATGGGGCCGTTGAAAGCCGTAAACTCTTCACGTTGCTTCCACCAGGCATTACCGTAGTTGCCCACAAAATGAGAGTACTTCTTAAAGGCGGGATAATAATGCGCCGGCAACATCTCGCTGTGTGTATATACATCCACGCCCGTACCTTCCGTCTGTTTCAACAGTTCTTCCAGGTCTTTCAGGTCATGTCCGCTAATCAGGATGCCCGGACGGTTCTTGACACCGATATTCACTTTGGTGATTTCGGGATTTCCATAAGTTCCCGTATTCGCCTCGTCCAGCAGCGCCATGGTCTTTACCCCGAAACCGCCGGCTTCGAGCACCAACTGCGTCCATTCGTCCGCCGAAAGCGAGCGGCAGGCTATCGTAGCCAACGCGTGTTGCATAAAGACATGAATATCATTGTCGTTGAAGCCCAAACGCATGGCATGTTCCAAATAGGCCGCCATACCTTTCAAACCGTACGTCAGCAGTTCTTTCAGCGAACGGAGATCCTCGTCGGGTTCACGCAACACGCCTACCGACTTCGCCTTTTCCGCGTAATCGGCGCGTGTTCCCTGCCAGGATAGTTCGTCCACTTCCGGCAAAAATACATTGTTACGCTTGGCTTCATCCATCAAGCGGTTGCGCAGGGCAAGCCCCTTGTCCACCCGCTGCAGGATGCTTTCATCATCGAAATTGGCATTCGTAATCGTGGAAAACAGGGCATCCACCACAAATACATCGGCCTCTCCGGGCACGGGGCATCCGGCTTTACGCAAGGCATCGGTAACTACCGAAACGCCTCTGACCACAAACAGCAGCAAATCCATGGCCTGCGCCGTATGGCTTTCTTTTCCGCACACACCTTTCAGCATACAGCCTACTCCTTTGGCTGTTTCCTGGCATTGATAACAAAACATGTTCATTTCCATTTTCTTATTCATTTAGAAGTTTATACCTACTTTCTGTCAACACTTTCCCCGTCGTTTGGTTTCCTATAAAGAAAGTGTTTCACTATCTTTGTGCAAAGATGGGGATTCGCACTTGCGTAAACTGTCACGTATGTTACACCAAACCACAAAAAAACAAAAAGAGAATGGAAATATATCCGCTACTGAAAATGCCGCCCTTCCAGGGAACCACGGAAGATGAATTATTACCCCTTATCCTCGCCCCCGAGCATGCGTGCCGACTGTACAAGCCGTCCGACTTCATAGCCATGCAGGGAGAAGTGTACCGTTCCCTGTTTATCCTGTGCAGCGGCAAGGTACGTACGCAAATGGTTAATGCGGAAGGTAAGCAACTGACCATCGAGACCCTGAAAGCCCCGCAACTGCTTGCTCCCGCATTCGTCTTTTCATCAGAGAACCGCTTCCCTGTCAATATCGAAGCGATAGAAGAATGTGAAATCCTTGTCGTGAACAAAAACGCCTTTCTGGACTTCCTGCACCAATATCCCGTAGCGATGCACAACTTTTTAAGGCTGGTATCGGACAGAACCCTGTTCCTTTCCAAAAAGCTGAATGCCTTTGCCCTGCAAAGCCTCAAATCGCGTCTGCTGAACTATCTGCGCATGCACGGCTCCATACTCAACCAGCAGGAAGTGGCGCAGATACTCGGCGTGGCACGTCCTTCACTGGCACGGGCTCTGTCTGAGCTTACCGGCGAAGGGTGTATCCGCATGGAAGGAAAAGAGATACAAATTATTAAGACTAAATAAGTAAGATACAAACTATTAAAACTGAACAAGCAAGATACAAACTACTAAGACTGAACAAGTAAGTCATAAGTAAGTCATAAATAAGTGTTGAAATTTAATTTATAGCAGTAACGAGGATATAGCGTAACCTAAGGCTGAAAGCCTGTTTATCTTATAGCCCGGGGCAACACCCCGGGAGTACGAATATGAATGACATTGCGCCCTGTAAGGGCAAAAGATTTACATATTCGTCTTTTGCCCTTACAGGGCGCAGAATACCACGAACATTTATTCCCGGGGTGTTACCCCGGGCTTAGAGATAAGAGCCTTTCAGGCTGAAAGCTAAAAATTCTTCAAGCTGAAAACTAAAAATCTTTCAAGCTTAGATTATTCTTGCTATAAATTAAATTTCAACACTTACTTAAGTAAGTCATAAGTAAGTATTAAGTTATATCAAGCGGATACGCCGCAGCCACAGATAATAACCCGTCAGCGGAAGTGTGCCGCCCAATAGTGCGGCAATGAACGTCAATATCCGGGTGAACATGCCGCCCCAACTGCCCACATGTACGGAATATATCCAGCCGCGCATCTTGCCCGAAGCGTCGGTGTCCTTATATAAGGTAACTTCGGTGATTTCGCCGTCCTGCGGATTAAAGGCATAACGGTCGGCAGCCCGCTGATTGCCGAAACGCTCAAAAGAGACGCTGGCAGAGCCGTTGGAAACTGTAATCTGCTTATAGCCGGCATTACGCGCTTTCAGTTCCTCGTACACTTGCTGCCAGCAAGCATATGGCGAGGTATGCTCTCGATTTCTACGACCTTCTTCGGCAGAGTTACGCCCGGACTTGCCACCATGAGCCGTTTGCAGTGTGCCGTGAGCCGTTTGCGGTGTGCCGTGAACCGTTTGCAGCGCACCATGCCCCGCCCTTTGTTTCATCTCTACTCCGAACACCTTATAAAAGCCCGTGCGATACCACGAGAAAGACCATGTCAGTCCGGTCAGAGCCATTGCCAAAAGCAATACAAGCGCATACATACCGCCCGCCACGTGCAAATCGTACCAAAAGCGGCGTCGGCCTTTACCGACGGCAATCTTCAGGCTGTTCTTCAGCGCTTTCTTTGTGCGGGGCCACCAGATGACAATGCCCGATATGAGCACGAATACGAACATCAGCGTACTGACCCCTACAATCATCTTGCCCCAAAATATTCCGCCGTCCGGCTTCATTCCGTCCAGCAACCAGCGATGCAGCTTAAACATGGTGAGGAAGAACAGCGCACGCTCGTGCCTGCCCTTTACCTCACCGGTATACTGATCTACATAAACGGACGCCCGTCGCGGTTTCGACAGATTGACCTGATAGGCACGTTCCGCATCGGAAGAAATGGAGACACCTGTAACGGCAACACTGTCCGGCAATGTCCCGGCGACTTTCTCTATCAGGTATTCCACAGGAAGCGGAGCGCCGCTTACCTTTTCCACATAATAGAGGTCGCGCCTGCACAATTCCGTTACTTCATCTTCAAATACCAGTGCAGCGCCCGAAAGACAGATAACCGTAATAATCAGCCCGAAAGGGACAGACAGCCACAGATGTATTTTACGAAATGCTTTCTTCATGGCAGTTAATTAAGAGGGCTCAGCTTACCGATACCTGTAATCTGCGTAGCCTCTACCGTGACACCTTTCGTGGCAGTAGCGCTGGACGGGTCTATCTTATAAACAGCCGGATGCCCGTCGGTAGTTGTCACAGCCATATAGGCATAGCCGTTTTCCGTATACGGGGTGTTGCCGAAACCGGAAATCAAGTCTGCCGACGGAAGGCCGGTGACATACGTAAGTTTCTTGCTTCCAGCTTTAAAGACAGCCAGCTCTTTGGCCTCAAAGCCTGTTTCCGTCAGAGGACGGTCGTACATCAGCAGCAGGAAATAGTCGTCCGCAATATGCCAGCAACGCAGGAAGGATTTTCCGCCGCTTTGCTCCTCCAAGTCACAGTAATAGCTGTCGAAGTCTTCCTGGCCGTCAGGGATGCGTACCACACCCGCCGGCAAGGTTGTCCGCTGGCGGACATCGCTCATGGTCTTGGCATAACTTGGAGAGAATACGTAAATATCACCGTTGTCAGCTTCCCAGATAGTCTGGTAATACTGGGATTTGAAGCGGCCGCAGGCATAACTGATTTTGTCTGTCTTGATGAGCTTCTTTGTCGTCATGGCGGCATCATCAAAAATTGCCACCCAACACTCGTTGGGGTACTGTGTCCACTGCAACTCACCTTTCTTGTAAGCGCTGCTGTTGGAACCGCCGTCTTCGGTCTTTACCAACGTCTCGTTACCCGGCAATATATACTTACCGCCGTCTACGGCAGCGCCATACTGGCTCAACCCCATGGGAACGGCTGCGCTGTATATCTTTTTGTTATGTTCCAGAATGCCCGCCAATGTCACGAACTCACCGTTGCCCAGGAAATTCTCGGACATATAGGCTTTTACTTTCGTATCATTGGTTTTGAACGTTTCGGCCGCTACATCCAGATAAGAGAGTAAGAACATTTTAGGCAGATACTGCTTGTCATCGGCATACTCCGTAGGGCCGTCGCCGGTAGAGGCGGTGATGATATACTTGTCGTAGATGCCGTAAGTGGTGAATCTCTTGACGGCGAACTCTCCCGAACGCGCCTGCACTTCGTTGGCGGAGTTCATGATATAAGAACGGGTAGTTCCGGCATTGCCCTGATTATAAGTCAGTCCATAGAGATACTGATCCTTATAGAACACCCATTGGGAAGCGCCGTCGTTGACAAGTCCGTTGTTGACGGTAGAAACAGAGCCTTCGTCCAAAGTCTTGGAAGTCAGCAAGACGTTAGTCGTATTACCAGAGGCCGTGACAGAGGCAGCGACCACAAAATCGCCTTTGGTCTCATTATTGTTTCCGCCGCCCGGCACTTCCGTATCCGTACAAGATGTCAATGCCAGTCCTGTCATCGCGGTTGCGAAAAGTCCGGCTAAAAAGAAATTCTTTTTCATGATGTTTTTACCTTATTATATTATACTAATCGTTAATTGGTTTATTTATCAGCTTAATTACCGAAGTATACGCGTACCTTTCCATAAAATGCCCGTCCGGCTTTCTGCAGACTGAAGTTATCGTACAGTTTCTCATCCGTGAAGTTCCGGCACTCGAACGACAGGTTGTAGCGTCCGCCGTGGAGACTGTAAGAAAGGCTCAGGTTGTGTGAGAACTGGTTGGGAACCACATAGTCGCCTTTATTCGAACCGATTTTGGAAGAATAATAGGTAAAGCTATGCAAGTACTGATTGTCGTAGGATACGGTCAGCGCATTTCCCTTTTTCCCGAGATCGCGCCAGTAGAATGTCACGTCGGAATCGGCAAAGATATACGGCAGGTTGGGCATGCGTTCCTTATAGGCTATATTTTCCGCGCTGCCGGATATGGACGTTTTCATATTATCGCGTACATTCATCTGCGTAAAGTTACCGCCCACGCTCACCCATTTGCCAAAGCCGTAACGGGCGGAGATGTTATATCCTTTCGTCAGCACCTTTCCGTAGTTTATATAAGTGGCCGCGGATTTACCGCCGCTCAGGTCGGTGATGTTGCGCTGGATATAGTCTTTGGTGTTACGGTACACCAATCCGCCTTCCACATATACGGAATGCTTGCCGAAAGTCTTATTATAGCTCAGGTTCAGATTGATGTTATCGCTGTTCTCCGGACGGATGCCGATGTCTCCCATTTCCAAGTCTTCGTTACCGAACATTTCTTCGATAGTAGGCAGACGGTAGGCTTTTTCGTAGGACAGTTTGGCTTGCAGCCCCGGCAGGATGAAGTAAGTGCCCGCCGCTCCATACCCTATGGAACTTACGCTGCGGGTGGTACGCACATAGTCGTCCTGATTGGTATTGGTAGCCACCGGTCCGGCAACAAATTGATTGTAATACTTACCGAATACGGATAAGTTCCAGGTTTCGGACGGCATCAGGCGGTAAGAAAGACCGGAGATGTTCTTGCGGGTTTCCTTGGCGATGGCATCCGACTGCTCTTCTTTGGCGAGCAACGAAGTGTTGGAACGGCTGAAAGCATTCAACACGTGATTGAACGTCAGCATGTGTATCTTCCCGAGACGGTAGTTGGCCGTAAACGTACCATTCCAGTTGTTGTTATCGGCACGCGAGTGCTGGTAGGACTGCTCGCCGGGAGAGTTCAGCGGTTTCCTGTCTCCGTACCAGTTGTACTTATAGGAAGCAGTGTCCACGTTTGTCGTCAGGTTCTTGTTATAGTTCACGGTCAGCACCACATCCAGCCCTTTCGCAAACAGGTTGCGCTTGTTATACTCCAGCGAGGGCATCAGCGAGTGTCCCTTGCGGTGCTTCTGTCCGTACACTATGTCCTGACGCACACCGGTCTGTATATCCTGGTACATATTGGAATAGGTGAAACCGAACATCAGACGGTCGGCCCACTTCTTGTCGATAACGCCCACCTTGCCGATAATCGCCTCATTATGGTAGGTATCGTTGAAACGCTTTACGCGTACTTTCTTGTCACGGTCTATCCGGCCCGTTTCAAAGTCTTCCACCGGAGCGTCGATGTGATAGTCATTGTCCGAATAATTCTGGAACGCATTGATTTCGTACGTAAAACCGTTCTTAAAGGTCTGCCCGAAGTTTACGTTGGATTTATGCGTATTGAACGAACCGTAAGAGTAGGACGCATCCAGAAACCAGCGGCGGCGTTTCTTGTTCGTAACGATATTGATAACTCCGCCGATAGCATCCGTTCCGAAGCCCACAGGCACTACGCCTTTATACACTTCGATACGGTCGGCAAAATTCACCGGGATATTGTTCAGCCCGAACGAGCTTCCGACACCTTCCTGCGGAACACCGTCGATAAACACCTTTACGTGTTTCCCGCTGAAGCCGTCCAGCATGAGCTGCATGTCCGAACCTACCCCGCCCGACTCGCGCAATTTCATGCCCGGCGCTTTGGTCAGTGCGTCACTCAGGTTCTTCGTGGTGTTCTGCAGCTCTTTCGTATCCACCGCCACAGCATTGAATGCCGACCGCTTGATACGGCTTACGCCCGTTGACACTACCGTTACTTCATCCAGTTGCTGGGTTTCGGGAGTAATTGTGATATTCTGTTTCACCCTTTGCCCTCTGAGCAGCGTCACCGCTTTCTCTACGGTTTTATAGCCGACAGCCGACACTACCAGCGTATAGTCACCCGCAGGCGCACTTACATGATAAATACCTTCGTGATTGGTTATCCCCCCGTAACCGGTTCCTTTCAAGTAGACTGTCGCAAAATCCACGACTTCTTTCTCCGTAGACAGGATTTTACCGGAAATCATCGTTTTACCCGGCTTCTGCGCGTATGCAGAAAATGCACACGCAGACAGGAAGAAAAGGAATAGGTTTGATATAACTGTTTTCAATTTGAAATGATTATTAAGTTGTTACTAATACCGATGCAAAGATCATCAGAAAAAGAACACCGCACAATCACTTGTTTTAGGTAATTACATCAACGCTATTCTAAGAAAGTATCATACCCGCAATCGCTATTGATAGGTATATTCCATTATTTCATTCGCGGTTCATCAAGCGGTGTTCCGCCATTCGTTCGTATTTCGTTCCGGGACGTCCGTAGTTTGCGTACGGGTAAATGGAGATGCCGCCGCGCGGGGTGAAGATTCCCGTAACCTCAATGTACTTGGGATTCATCAGACGAATGAGGTCTTTCATTATAATATTTACGCAATCCTCGTGGAAAGCGCCATGATTACGGAAACTGAAAAGATAGAGTTTCAGGCTTTTGCTCTCCACCATTTTCACATCGGGGATGTAGCTGATACGGATTTCCGCGAAATCCGGCTGTCCCGTTATGGGGCAAAGGCTGGTGAACTCCGGACAATTGAAACGCACCCAATAATCATTACCGGGATGCTTATTGTCAAACGCTTCCAATACTTCGGGGGCATAATCCTGCTTATACTCCGTTTTTCTTCCCAATAAGGAAAGCTGGTCTTTTAATTCGGTCATATTATCAAGTAGTTGAAATTTAGTTTATATCAGGGCTATCTATCATTCAGAGCGTATCTGTTTACTTAATTGATTTCAATTCATTTTTCAGGGATTAAAAGAGGTTATCGCTTACCCGCCAAATACTTTTCCAATCCTTCTCTACGCAGCTTGCAGGCCGGGCAGTGTCCGCAACCGTCACCGGGTATGCCATTGTAGCAAGTCAGTGTTTCGTGACGAATCAGGTCGAGTACTCCCAACTCATCCGCCAATGCCCACGTTTCGGCTTTATCTATCCACATCAGCGGGGTGTGCAGTACAAACTGCCCGTCCATGGCAAGGTTGAGCGTTACGTTGAGCGACTTGATAAACGCGTCCCGGCAATCGGGATAACCGCTGAAATCCGTTTGCGACACACCCGTCACGATATGATTGATGCCTTTCTCGCGTGCATAGACAGCGGCAATGCTCAGGAAGAACAAGTTACGTCCCGGCACAAAAGTGTTCGGAACACCGTCTGCCGGCTTTTCCTTATCCATCACCATACCGGGGTCTGTCAACGAATTATGCCCCAACCGGCCAATGAAAGAAACATCCATCACTTCAAACTCCACTTCCGCTTTACGCGCTATCTCCCGCGCCAGCTCCACTTCCTTCCGGTGTTTCTGCCCATACAGGAAGCTCAACGCGTACACTTTCTTAAACTCACGCTTTGCCCAGAACAGGCAGGTTGTCGAATCCTGCCCACCGCTGAATACGACTAATGCTGCTTCTTTATTCATGATTGCTATTATTTATAAGAACAGTAGTCGGAAGTTGCGTCAAAATACACTTGATGATTTCTTTTCAGGCACAACCCCTTCCACACTTGATGTCAGATTTCAGTGATTTTCCACACTTTATAAGAGATTCCCTCATCATAGACGTCACTTCCGTCTATCCTTTTAATGGCTTTCACCACCCGGATTGTCACCGGAAGAATCATTACCTCATACAGGGATTTCAGTACTATCTGAATGCACATCATCACCAGCAATTCCTGCCATGCGATAATGCCGCCAAAGGCTACCGGAAAGAATATCAGCGAATCGGCTGTCTCGCCCACCACCGTAGACCAGATGGCGCGTGCCGAAAAATGACGCCCGCCGCTCGCCACTTTCATGCGGCTCATCACATAGGCGTTGAGAAACGAACCTACCAGAAATGCCGACAGGCTTGCAACGACAATACGCGGCGCCATGCCGAAAACGAAGTTGAAATGAGGCGCTCCTTCCCAAAAAGGAGCGGCAGGCAAGGCCACGGCAATCAGCCCCAGCATCACCACAAAAAAGTTCATGGCGAAGCCGCTCCAGATAATCAGGCGCGCCTTACGAAAGCCCCACACCTCGGCAATGCAGTCGTTGATGATATAAGAGACGGGAAACACTAACAGTCCGGCGGTAACGGTTATGCCGAAAACCTGAATGACTTTTGTTTCAAGGAGATTAGCCGCTATCAAACAGACATTGAACAGAATGCCCAGCAGCATAAAGGGTACAGATACTTTTTGCTTCATATTCCTGTTTTTTACGTGGTGTTCTAGAATACACGACCGCTATTCGCGGCATCATACATTTCAGTTTATGATTTCACTCTTGTTAAATCGGGCGCAAAGATACGCTTTCTTTCGGTGACCGCAAAACCATTTTAAATTTAAGTTGTTCAAAGCACATTCACCAAAACCTAACTTAAATGAAAACAATCTTAAAAGTAATGTTTCTGCTGTGCGGCGCAGGACTGTCGACAGTTGCAGCCCACGCGCAAAAAAAAGTGATTATCGAAGACGAGTCTCCCAAAGGTGTCGTACTGGTCACCATAGACAAGGCGGGCGATGATATAATCCGCATCATGAATGAGTCGCAACTGCCTTACATCCACGAACCGCAAGCTCCCCGCTTCCTGCTGACGGACAGAAAAGGCAAGTTCGCCCTGGGTATCGGCGGCTATGTACGCGCTACGGCGGAGTATGATTTCGGCGGCATCGTCGACAACATCGACTTTATCCCCGCCTACATCCCTGGTGGAAGCAAAATCAAGAATCAGTTTCAAATGGATGCCAGCACTTCCACCATCTTCCTGAAGCTTGTGGGGCATACCAAGATTCTCGGCGACTTCATCGTGTACACCGCCGGTAACTTCCGGGACGGTTCCAACAAAGGCTTCCAACTGCGCAATGCCTACGTGTCTTTTCGTGACGTAACGGTAGGCTATACCTATGGCGGTTTCATGGACTTGGGGGCACTGCCTTCCACTATCGACTTCCAGGGTCCCAACGGAGCCACCTTTTACCGTGCCACCCAAGTGGCATATACCTACAAGGGGCTGAAAAACTTCCGTTTCAACGCTTCCGTCGAAGTACCTTCCGTAGACGGTACGACCGACAGCGGGCTTGACATCGCGCAACAGCGTATGCCGGATTTCACCGCTTACGCACAGTACGGCTGGAACAGCAAAAGCCACTTGCGTGTGGGCGGACTTATCCGCAGCATGACGTACATCAGCGCGCTGAGCGACAAGGCGCATGCCGTTACCGGATTCGGCGTACAGGCATCCGCCACTTTCAATGTAGGCAGGCAATGGCAGGTATTCGGACAGGCCACCTACGGAAAAGGCATCGGACAATACCTGAATGATATCAGCAACCTGAACGTGGATATCGTTCCCGATCCCGACAAAGAGGGAAAGATGCAGGCGTTGCCGATGCTGGGCTGGTATGCGGGATTGCAATATAATATCAGTCCGAAGGTGTTCCTCTCAAGCACATACAGCATGTCACGCCTTTATTCTGAAAACGGATATCCCGCCAACGAACCGTCTACGTACCGCTATGGACAATATTTCGTAGCGAACCTGTTTTGGAATGTCACTCCCAATATGCAGGTGGGTGCGGAATACCTGCGCGGATGGCGTACGAATTTCGATGATTCCACCAATCATGCCAACCGTATGAACCTGCTGGTGCAATATTCCTTCTGATTGGCGCAAGACTCTTTCTAATCTGTATAAAAACGAAGAAGGGGATGTATCCGTAACGGACATCCCCTTCTTCCATATATAAAGGTTGGATTATGAAATATCAGAAGCGATAGTCGATGCTCAGACCGAAAACTTTGTTGGTGCGGCTGTACACGTTGGTACCGGGCAAGCCTAAACCGTTGTAGTTTTGAGTGGTCTTTGTATAATCTTCATAGTTGGTCCACATATAACCCACATTCAAGTCGGCTCTTTCCGAAAGCTGCAATTTTGCGCCTATACCCAAAGAGTAAGAATCGCAGGAGAAGCTGGTATCGGTCTGGTAGTTATCAGACAAGCCGTAATCGGTGAACTGTACACCGCCGCTCAGGGTCAGTCTTTTGATTACATCCCATTCTATACCTGCCAGATACTCGTTCGTGCCTTTTGTCAGGTATTTCTGTTTGCCGTCGGCCATACCCGCGTTCTTGTCATCGTAGAAGTGGTACTCCACCGATGCGCGCAGCACGGGAAGGAACTCATAAGCAGCGGCTACCGAAAGCATGGCGGGAATATCGTTCGGAGTATTTACACCATGTTTGTAAGCTTCCAACTCGCTTTCGGGAGCGCCTACCATGCGTAATGAGTTCAGTTTGGTATTATTTTCGATGTTCAGGTTGGCTTTGAACTCGTATTTAGCGCCAATAGTCAGTTTGCCGAACTTAGCGTCCAAGCCGATAACCGGAGTAAATCCCCACCCGGTCTGGCTGCAATCCAGGTCGATGCCGATAAGCTCGGTACCAACGGGTATCGCTCCCCCGGCAGGCAAAGGCAGATTGACGGCGGCGCTGGCATTCAACGCACCCTTATAACCACCGGTAAAGTAGTTCATGCGTCCGCCCGCAAAAGCGGAAAGCCAATCCGTTATTTTATAAGTCAAACCCAGCTGTACGGAATAGATGTACTGCTTGCCGTCCATATAGCTGTTCAGCGAATAGGCATTACCCGGAATGCCTTGTTGTCCCAATCCGCCTATTACCATGGCATCGAACATGGAAAGACCGTCGTCAAACGAAGCTTTTCCACCGCCACCGGTGATACCGAAGAAACCGGAGATAGTCCAATCACCTTTTTTATAAGCCGCAAATACGCTGGGAATAACAGGCGCCGACGCCTTACCCTCGTAATACTTATCCAAGCCCAAAGCCTCGCATGAAGCATCGATATTTCTTGTTTGGAACGCACTCTGGATACTCAAGGACGTATAAAATCCGTCTTTCGGCAAAAAGGCCAGACCCGCAGGATTGGACAAAGCCGCATCCACACCGGTAGTATTTGCACCACGGGATAACATACGAAGAAAAGCAGGGTGTTGATTTGTATTTGTCAGGAGACCTCCCGCAAAAGTTGGAATTGAAACGATTAGCATCGCAATGCTAATCAATGAAATTTTTCTCATCTAAATCTTTTTTATTGTTTTCGGGCGCAAAGGTACAATAATATTGCACATGAAAAACTGTTTTGTGCATTTAATTTATAACAAGTAAAGAAATTAATTGAAAAAATCAATAGTTTCTATTGAAACATTTAAGCAAATACTCAATATAGGGTGAGATACTCCTTGATTTATCACTGCCATAATTCAGCGAACAGCGTTTCCATAATGAAAGGAAAAGACCGCTAATCTTAAATCATTCCACCACGGGGTAAATTTCGTTCCATCATGGTGGAACGAAACTTTCTCCATGGTGGAATAAAACTTACCCCATGCCGGAACGATATAAGTAAGGCATGCTAAATCATTAATCTCCCGAAAGGGAAAAGAAGTGTTTACAACCGATTATTAATCAATGATGTGTAAGCACATCGTATTCATTATCTGTTTATTTCTAATTCTTTTTCGATTTCTTCAATCGTAGGCAGGCTGCCTCGGAAGTCTTTCGGCAAGGCTTGTCCCAACTCATAGTCGGAAATTCCGATTGGCTTTTGGATATCACGCAAGGCATATTCAGCCTTGATACGGTCTTTGCTCTTGCAAAGCAGCAGTCCGATAGTCCGGTTATCTCCCTCACGGCAAAGAATATCATCCACAGCGGAACAGTAGAAATTCAATTTGCCGATATACTCCGGTATGAACTCGGTATCTTTTAATTCAATCACCAAATATCTGTGCAGAAACGCATTATACATCAATATGTCGATATAATAATCATCACCCGACACCTCTATGTGATACTGCCGACCCATAAAGGCAAAACCGGCTCCCATTTCCACGAGGAATTTCTCTACATGCTTCACCAAACCGATTTCCACATCACGCTCATTGTAGTGGTCGGTGAAAGTCAGCATATCGAATATATATGGGTCTTTGAGCATAGATTTTACATCGTCCGCTTCCGGTGCAGGCAGGGTTTCAGTGAAATTGTTTGCCAACGCTCCATGCTTGCCGTAATCATCAAGTCTGATGGCTTCTTGCAGATAGCGTGTCGTCCAATGATTGGTAATGCTTTGCACCATATACCAATACCGTGCGCGAATATCCTTGACCTGCTTTATCAGAACAAGATTATGCGTCCAATCCAGATACTTGATGGGAAGAGTAAAATTATATTCGTCTAATTGCGAAATCACTGATTTCGTAATTGGAGAAGCAGTTCCTTTCACCATCGTAAGTTCTTGATTATATTCGTTGAAGAACTGCACCATATATTGCATATTGCGCACAGTAAATCCTTTTATTTCGGAATAATCGTTCTTCAAATCCACAGACAACCGCTGCAAAGTTTTCTTACCCCAACCTTCATCATCTTGACTTTGCTGTAACATTTCACCAACGTCCCAATACATCCGAAGCATTTCCTCATTGGCTGCATAAATCACCCGTTGCTGTGCAATCAGTACCCTTTGCTTGATTTTGCGAAGCAATGCCGCATAACCACGAAAGTTATCCGCCAAGTTATCATTCCCTTTCATTTCTGTATTTTCAGCCATAGTCTTCTTTTGTTTATTTGCAAAGTTACTCTTTTGATTTAACTGTACATCAAAACCTTACGGTTATTTGAATGTATTTCTATATAGGTTATCTTTTCATCGAACTGTGATGAACCTGTCCTGAACCTTATTATCTTTATATGTGTTATTTATATCGGTAATAAGCGAAATATTCTAAAAACTTAAAAACTCATGGCATATACTATTGCATTCTTCGGCAGCAAGCCTTACGATGAGGCTTCATTCAATGAAAAAAACAGTGAATACGGTTTTGAACTCCGTTATTATAAGGGTCATCTCAACCTGAATAACGTGATACTGACACAAGGTGTGGACGCGGTGTGTATCTTTGTAAACGATACGGCCGACGCGGAAGTCATCCGGCAAATGGCGGCAAACGGAGTGAAGCTCCTTGCCCTGCGTTGCGCCGGATATAATAATGTAGACCTGAAAGCAGCGGCGGAAAACGGTATTACCGTCGTACGTGTTCCCGCCTACTCCCCTTATGCGGTGGCGGAATACACCGTTGCCCTCATGCTCTCCCTTAACCGGAAAATACCCCGTGCCACCTGGCGTACGCGTGACGGCAACTTCTCCCTGCACGGTCTTTTGGGATTCGATATGTATGGCAAAACGGCCGGCATCATCGGCACAGGCAAGATCGCCAAAAAGTTAATCACCATCCTGCGCGGTTTCGGCATGAATATCCTTGCCTACGACCTGTATCCCGACTACAATTTCGCCCGTGAGCATCAGGTGGTATATACCACACTGGATGAGTTATATCACAATTCGGATATCATCTCCCTGCACTGCCCGCTCACAGAGCAGACCAAATACCTGATTAATGACTACTCTATCAGTAAAATGAAAGACGGCGTAATGATTATCAATACCGGCCGAGGACAGCTTATCCACACCAACGCCTTGATAGAAGGGCTGAAAAACAAGAGAATCGGTTCCGCCGGACTGGACGTGTACGAGGAAGAAAGCGAATATTTCTACGAAGACCAGTCGGACAAGATTATCGATGACGATACGCTGGCGCGCCTGCTGTCATTCAATAATGTAATCGTAACTTCCCACCAGGCATTTTTCACCCGTGAAGCCCTTGCCAATATCGCATCCACTACCCTGATGAATATAAAGGACTTCATGGAACACAAGAAACTGGAGAACGAAGTAAAACTGTAAAAAGCCATTTATGGAACATTAATCATCCACGGCTCAAACTTTCCGGCACGATTGCTTGTTACATACAGATAAATCACTAAAAAGAAAGATTATGAAAAAAGTAATAGACAAAGCCGAAAGCCGTGGACGTTCTTTATATGACTGGCTCGACAGCCACCATACATTCAGTTTTGACGAGTATTACAATCCCCGTCGCATGAACTTCGGCGCCCTGCGTGTACTGAACGACGACCGGATAGCTCCGGGCAAAGGCTTTGGCACCCACCCGCATAAGAATATGGAGATTATCTCCATCCCCCTGAAAGGTAAGCTGAAGCATGGCGACAGCAAGCAAAACAGCCGTACCATCACCACAGGCGATATTCAGACCATGAGTGCCGGTACAGGTATCTACCACAGCGAAATGAACGGAAGCGATACCGAACCGGTGGAATTTCTCCAAATCTGGGTAATGCCCGAAAAACTGAATACCCCGCCCGCCTATCAAGATTATGACATCCGTCCCTATCTGCACAAGAACGAGCTTGCGCTCATTGTATCTCCCGACGGGAATGCTCCCGCCAAGCTGCTGCAACAGACATGGTTCTCCATCGGAGAAGTCGAGGCCGGAAAGAAGCTGGGCTATCACCTGCACCAGTCGCACGCCGGAGTGTACATCTTCCTCATAGAAGGCGAAATAAAGGTAGACGGCACGATACTGTCCCGTCGCGACGGTATGGGAGTATACGAAACCGGCAGCTTTGAGTTGGAAACTCTGAAAGATTCGCATATCCTGCTGATTGAAGTCCCCATGTAAGACTTTTGCATAAAATAACAGCTAAACCGGAAGTTTGTGTAGCGTTTTTTGTAATATTGCGCTATAATTGAATCCGTACAATGAAACTTGATTATATCTACCATAGCGGCTTCGCGATTGAAGCGGACGGAGTGACGGTCATTATCGATTACTACAAAGACTCCTCGGAAGAGGAGCCGAACCGGGGAATCGTACACGACCGTCTGTTAAAGAAACCGGGGATACTCTACGTACTCTCCTCGCATTTCCACCCCGACCACTTCAACCGCGAAGTTCTTTCATGGAAGGAAGAACGCCCCGATATCCGGTATATCTTCTCCAAAGATATTCTGAAACACCGGCGTGCAACGGCGGAAGACGCCACCTATATCAATAAAGGCGACGTCTGCGAGGACGGGCATATCCGTATCGAAGCCTTCGGCTCCACCGATGTAGGCATCTCCTTCCTGATAGACTTACAGGGCGTCCGCCTGTTCCATGCCGGCGATTTGAACAACTGGCATTGGAGTGAAGAATCCACTCCCCAGGAAATACGTAAAGCCGAAGGCGACTTTCTTGCAGAAGTGAAAACCCTGCGACAAAAGGCTCCTCAGGTAGATGTAGCCATGTTTCCAGTGGACAGCCGCATCGGAAAAGATTATATGCGCGGTGCGGAACAATTCGTGGAACGAATAAAAACCACTATATTTGCACCTATGCACTTCAGTGAAGATTATCAGGGCGGCAACGCATTCCGTACTTTTGCCGAAAGCGAAGGCTGCCGTTTCCTTACAATCTCCCGCCGGGGTGAGAGTTTTGACATTACTAAATAAAACATAGCATTATGAAAAATTTGACACAAGTTCTTGTTGCACTGTTCTGCCTTTGCATGCCCGCCTTGCTGCACGCGCAAAGGGACGACAGCAAATATCTGGCCGGCGCCGTTCCGGAAGTGGACGGCAAAGTGGTATTTACCAAAGATTTCAGCATTCCCGGCATGTCTCAAGATACAATCTATTCCCGTCTGCTGAAGTGGATGGACGCGCGTTTGGCGAAGAATGAGAATAACAGCCGCGTGGTTTTTTCCGACAAGGAGAAAGGACAGATTGTGGGCATGGGCGACGAATGGATTGTGTTCAGCTCCACAGCATTGTCACTGGACAGAACCAAAATACTTTACCAGCTCACCGTTACCTGCCAGCCGGAGAAATGCATCTTTGAGGTGGAGAAGATACGTTTCAACTACCGCGAAGGAAAAGAAAAATATACCGCCGAAGAGTGGATTACCGATAAGTACGCACTGAACAAGTCCAAAACCAAACTGGTGCGCGGCCTTGCCAAATGGCGCAGAAAGACGGTGGATTTTGTAGATGACCTTTGCGTGGGCGTGACCGAGGCTCTAAGCGCCACTGTTGCCAAAGCTCCGGCAGAGGAAAAGAAAGAGGAACAGAAACAGAAAGAGACAAAAGCACTCGTCAACTCCGGCACAACGGTGATTACTCCCAAGACGCAGGTTACGGTAGAGACTCCCCAAACCGCTACGGCACCGGTTACGGTGACCGCACCTCAAACGAATGCGCAGATTGCGCCGAACGCCTATAAGGAAGTTGCGCCGGACGCCATACCCGCCAACGCCATCCAAACCGGAAACGGCAAACTGGTTATCGTGATTGGCGAGGAACCTTTCAACATGACCATGATGACCGCCAATGCCGGCGGCTCGTTAGGCAAGATAGCAGGCGACAAGCCAGTAATCTTCACCATCTTGTCACCGGAACAGCCTTACGAACAGATGGAAGCGGCCGGGAACTATACCGTACGCTTCTACCCCAACGGGCAGACAGAGCCTTCCGTTATTCTGGAATGCAAGAAAGTTCCGTCACAAGCTCCGATAGAAGGCATGCCGCGCACATACATAGGCGAAATCCTGAAAGCGAAAATCAAATGAACCGATAATGTAAACCTAAATAAGTAACAGCAGTGGAAATAAAAAGCAAATTTGACCATTTTAATATAAACGTCACCAATCTGGAACGCAGTATCGCTTTCTACGAAAAAGCGTTGGGACTGAAAGAACATCACCGGAAAGAGTCGTCGGACGGCTCTTTCACGCTGGTTTATCTCACCGACGGCAGCACAGGCTTCCTTTTGGAACTGACCTGCCTGAAAGAACATCCCCAAGCCTACGAGCTGGGCGAGAATGAAAGCCACCTTTGTTTCCGCGTAGCCGGAGACTACGAGGCGATCCGCCAATACCACAAAGAAAACGGCTGGGTGTGTTTCGAGAATACCGCGATGGGATTATATTTCATCAATGACCCTGACGATTACTGGATTGAGATACTACCGGCCAGGTAAGTATGCGATATACCCCGATTTTACATTAATACTTAATACATCAACAACGTGAGTATAGAAGAAGCAATGATGGGCGGTATTGTTTTCAAAGGCAAGAAAGACAAGCCTAAAGAAGACAACAAGGTCAAGACCAAAGCCAAAAAGAAAACCTATATCACCGGGCTGCATGGTTCCGGTGCGGCGAAAATGAAAGCCGAAATTCGCAAGAAACGCGCGAACAGGCATAAAGGAAAGTAAAAATAATTTTTCAGGTAAGAAGGTGTAAGTTCTCTCAAACAGAATTTACACCTTCTTTTCTTTATATCATACTCACCCGCATCACGGAAAACCATTATAAAATTATGCAATCCAAACGGTTTTTAGGCATATCGCACCGGAAAAGCCCCCGTTAATGAAAGAAAGTTAACAAAAAACTTTGTTTTTACGTTCTTAGTATATATTTTTGATGCCGCAAACAAACAAATAACATTTTAAAAAGAAAGTGATTTTATCACAAGAGCATAAAAAAAAGCGCTACTTTTTTTTATCCAGAAGGATTGTAGTGTGTTTTCTTATATCAATAACTTTGAATAGCACCCATGCTCAGGTACAACGCGGCAAGAAAGACGATGCGAAAGCAGAATTGATATCTTTCAAAGACCGCTGGGGTATCAAGACGAATGCTGTCGACTGGTTGTTGACCGTCCCCAATATTGGCGTGGAATTCGACTTAGGCAACACTATCCGAAACAAACACACCATAGGCGCCAATATAAAGTGGAATTGGAATACCTCGCAAAAGTACACCCCATCCCTTATTTTCAATGTATTCGACGCACGGGTAGAGTGGCGGCAGTATTTTCGTACCCGTAAAAGAGGCGGCATCACCAAAGACGCCAATCTGATGACACGCCTCAAGGAAACCGTATTCACCACGCAACGCAAGAATCCCCGCCAGGAACGCGCTTACTACTGGGGCGTATACGTCAACGCCGCCAGCTACAACTTCAAAATCGGCAAGGAAGGAAGGCAGGGTAACGCTTACGGAGCCGGTATCAGCGTGGGCTATACCGCTCCGCTCTACGGTTACCGCAATAATTACATCGACTTGGAATTAGGCGGTTCCGCCGGACTGCTTTATACCTCGTACGATGTTTACACCCATGATGCGGAGAGCGGCTGCTACCCTCGCATAGCGGAGAAATGCAAGGGCGGGCACATCGTACCGTTCCCCCTGATAACGGATTTGCGCGTAGCTTTCGTCTACCGGTTCATGTCGGCGGGCAGCAAGTACAAAGAATCGGTCTACCGCCGTGTACAGTTGCGCGACTTCGCCCGTCAGGCGCTCAATGAAAAGATAAATAAGATGCGCGAGCGTATCGACTCCATCAACAACGCGATACGGAAACAGGGTTTCAGCCGTCCGGACAGCCTGCTCGGTAAGGAAGAACTGAAACAATGGAAGCTGATGCAGCAAGAGCGCAAAGAACTTGCCGCAAAAGAAGCCACCGACAAGCTGCGCAAACAGGTGGCCGATTCCCTGGGCATACAACTGAGCGACACGCTTACTTCCGAACAGGAGAAGACCCTGCGCAAGGCGCTGAAAGTACGTGAAGAACAATTGAAGCGGAAAGCCGAAACGCAAGATTCCACCAAGCTCGGCAAACGCGCCGCCAGAGAGGCAAAGCAGTCCGCCCAAGAGAAGCAAGAGAGGAAAAACAAGAAAGACTCCGGAAAAAAGAAGAAAAAGGACGGAAAGCCGGAAGCCGCGGCCGTCAAAGAAGAAAAAGGAGATGCCTCCGGTGAAGCAGAAAGGAAGGAGGATGAAGGATGAAGAACAAGACACTGACATATCTTGTCCTCAGCCTGCTGTGCTGCATGTCCGCCTGCACCTCGGTAGACCTCTGTCCGGAAGCGGAACACCCGCATATCACCGACATGCGGGTACGCCTCAACTGGGGCGACATCAGCAAAGATGAGATTCCGGCAGAGATGCACATCGTGGCAAGCCGCATCATAAACACCTGGCGTACCCACGGCATCGTAGACACATCCGCAGACCCTGCAACAGACAATAATATCACCCTGCAACAAAGTTCTTCCGACAGCGGAACAGCCGTAACCGCCGCTTCCTCTTTTTACCTGCGCGGCGGCGAGTACAACATATTCGTTATCAACGAGCAGTATGCAGACACCCCCGTACAAACGGATGAAACGGAGCCCACTCCCATCATCAACATAGACAATCTGGACAATTACATCCACGACAACCGGATAAGCGTAAAAGACCTGTATCTGCAAATCAGCAGCATGGGCGACGAGAAGCCCGGTATCGTAGAGGGTAACGACCTGCCCGACTTCAATCCCGACGACGAGTACCTCAAGGAGGTAAAGTCCCCCATCTTCTATGCGGTACAAAAGAATATAAACATCCAAACCGGGCAACCCACCGTTATGGAATTCGATATGCAACGTATCAGCCAGCGCATCAATATCATCTTCAACATCCGCACCGAGGGAAATATCAAAAAGGAAGACCTCTCCGCGCCCATCATCGAACTGTCCGGAACTTGCGGACGCTTCAATATCTCCGACGCCTGTTTGGACACCACCCGCCTATACCGGACGGTACATCAGGTGCAACCGGACGAATTTACGCAAACCGGCGAAGGCACTTACCGATGCGCAGTCCATTTCCATACCCTCGGCATCATCCCCAGCGCAGCCAAAGGGCATCTCAACGGGCCGGGCATCTTACAAGTGGCCTTGCAGGTGTCCACTCCCCAGTTGGACGCCGCCGGAGCACCGGTACTGGATGCGGACGGCAATCCCGTCAAGAACAGCCGTTACATCTACGGCGCCATCAATCCTTATGACGAGCTGACCGCGGCACAGCTTATCGAAGTGCGCGACGGCAAGACCTACCTGCGTTACAGCAAAGAAGACGTGAACATCGAGATAACAACTCCTTTGGTGATAAAGGCCGATAAGATAGTACCCAACGACACCGGTATGGGATGGCAGCCCCACGACCCTTCCAATCCGGATGACGACATAATAATAGAGATATAACCATGAAACGCCTGACATATAGTAATAAGATACATAAGCGGAAACGCCGGCATATGCTTGTCCTGCCCTTATGGTGTATGTTGCTGCTTGTTGCCAGTTGCGGTAATCTGTACACCGGTGACGAATCGCTTTATGACCCGAATCATCAGGACAACGAGGGCGACCGGACACAACTGCCCGTCATGGTAGCCTTCAGCGACCCTATATATAATGTACTGACGCGCGGCTCGGGAGTGCTGAACCCCGCGGACGAAACGAATTTCGGCCAACGCATATCCGACGGAACATTCTTTGTATACGCTTTCCGGCGCGACAACCCCAACGGCATGACCTATGCCCATCGGCGGGCGGAGGATGCCGACCGCCGTTATTGCCTTATCGACGGCAGCCTGGACGAAATCTCCGCCGAAGAGTGCGCCGCGCTGGGACTTACCGCCGAACAATGCAAGCTGCACGGCAAACGGGCAGCCTATGCCGGAAACGGCTCGTTCATCAATTGGAAAAGCTCCGGCTACATTCCCTATTATAACTTGCAGGAAGAATTCGACGCTTTCAACTTCTTCGCCTATTACTACGACAATGCAAAAACGGGCGAAGTAAAGCGTGAAGCAGACCGTATCTGCTTCGATGTCACGGTAGACGGTTCGCAAGACCTGATGTGCGCCGCGGCTTCCGACCTGAAAACGCTGATAGAGGATGTGGAGAACGGCCGGAAAATCGCCGCCGATTACAGCGAGCAGGCCGACCGGCTGAAACAGCTTGGCGCCGACGAGCGTCAGCTAATGCGCAGTTGTTACTACGGCACCTACACGGCACGCCGAAATATCTGGCCTATCATCCGCATGAAGCATCAACTGTCGTACGTCAAGCTGAAATTCTACCCCGCGAGTAAAAGCACGGAAGACATCGTTTACATTACGGGTGTCTGGATAGAATGCGTCAATAAGGGCGTTTTCACGGTAGCGGCATCAGACCCCGCAAACATAGGCGTCTACTTCCCGGCAGACGGAGAACGGGGCAAGATACCTGCACGCGACGCCGATGGGAAAGAAATTTCCTGGACCGACGCCGACGGGAACTCCCTCTACCCTATGCAGGTGAAAGAAGAAGACGCAAACAAGGAAGTAAACCAGCGCCCGGCGACAGACGGCGGCATATTCCTGCTACCGCCGGGCAACAATGCCAAACTCCTAATCAGCACGGTATATTATCCCAACGACACTGCAAGCGAACCCTACGCCACTACTTTCAGCTATGATTTAAAGGATGCCGTGTACAACAAAGACGAGAACGGCGCCTACCTCTCCAGTGGATTTATGGGCGGACGCGAATACAGCATCAGCGCCTACATATACGGGCCGCAGGATATAAAACTGAACGTACAGGCTGCCTCGTGGGTGAACGGCGGGGATATAGAGATAGGAGAGGATGAATTATAAGAGCAAACAAACAGAGATTTATATATTTTCTTTTATTAATTAAATTTTAAATGATTATGAAAAAGCAATTTTTCTATGCAGCAATGGCTCTTGCAGTAATGAGCAGCTGTTCAAAGGACAATGATCCGGGTAATGGTAATCCGGAAGAAAGTAACGACCGCGCAGTGATTGCATTAGGCGTGGATGCTCCTGCTGTGACAGCCAATACCAGAGGTACAGGTTCGGTAGGAGATGTAGATGGCGTCAACAACAAGTGGGATAGCCAACGGCTGTATATTCACATGGTAGATAAAGAGACCGGATTAGAGGCTGAAGAAGCTGACGGCACAAAAATCTTTGATAATACGGCGCTTGAGTTCAGAGCACCGAGAAAAGATGCGGCAGATGATAACATCAGAATTTACCAAACCGGCTCAATAACCGATGATAAGGGTACCATTCAATATAAGTATTACCCAACTAACGGAACCTATACATTCTATGGGTATCACGTTGATGATGCAGCTCATGATGATGCAACTATTACAGCAGATACAAAAACCGTAACGGGCGTTACAATTAATGGTACTCAAGACTTGTTATCTGCAAAAACCATTGCATTGCGAACTGAAGATGCAACGGAAACAGACAGTCCGTATTATGACTTCGCCACTCACTTACCAACCAGTGACACATGGGCTAATTTGGTTCAAAACTACCAGTTCGGAGCACGTACTGCCCGCAATAATATTATTCCTGTCCTGAAATTCACTCACCAATTAGCACGCTTAAAGTTTTTTGTAAGAGCCGGCGATGCCAAAGCGGCAGCAAAGAAATGGAATACAGGTACAAGCCAATGGGATGAGAATGCTGACGGCGCTAACAAACTGGGTATGCAAGTTACCAAAATTATGCTGACAGAAATGGTTAGCAAAGTAGATATGGATCTTGAAAACGGCACCTCTGCAAAGAATGGTGATGCAACAGATAATTTTACTGTATGTCAAAAGAATGCGGTAACAGGTCAATTGGAAGCTATCACATCTGTAATTCCTACATATCCTCATGGAAACGCAAATATACCTTCCAGTGATCCGGACAAGAACGGAACACCAATAGGAGAACCCGTATTATTCTTCCCCGACGGAGACGTAACGTTATCTATCGACCTTAAACAATATGTAGTAGATACGGAAGACGAAAATAATGGCGGAACCAAGACTTATAAAGAAGTAACAAAAGAAGGGCAAAAGTTAGTTGTTTATCAAAACAAGATAAACACAGATGCAGCAGACGGAACAGATACATTCAAACCCGGTTATTCTTATAATGTATACATCACTATCTATGGTCTCCAAGACATCAGAGTCAGTGCAGTCCTGACCGCATGGGAAGAAGGCGGTGATATCAATACCGACATCGAGGACGGAAAATAAAAGCCTGCTCCTCTAACGGAGATAGCCCTTGACACAATCCAACTACCAACGGGTGGTACACTTAATACCAACCGTTGGTACTTGCAATACCAAAGCGTGGTACGGGAAGTACCACCCGTTGGTATAACGAATACCCAAGCATGGTACGAGGAATACCACCCGGGGAACATCAGAGAAGAACGATATGTTTAACCAATTACTCACTACAATCATGAAAAAGAACTTATGGATTCTGGCGGCCGCCCTTTGCATGACAGCCTGCTCGCAAAACGAGGATATCGTAATAGAGCAACCTGTTACCGACAGCGACTTCGAGTCGCCGGACGGACGCCTTATCATTCAATTAGGGGGAATAGAATCCCGCATAGGAGCCAGCGTAGGCGTAACACGCGCTCCGCTGGACAAACTGTATGATGACACCGACGGCGCTACCACCCAATTAGGAATCTTCGCCCTTGCCACCAATGACGCTACAAACAACACCGCCATTACCGATGCCAACCGAACAGCCGCATGGGGCGACACGGACAATTACGGCATTCTGTTGAACAACGTACAGGCAGCTGTAACCGCCTGGCCTCAACAAGGCGGTACGGATGAAAAGCCGGATGGCTTGGAAAACGACAAGGCGCAGAAGATTACATTATATAAAGATAATGCCGCAAACGGTGTCTACTACTATCCGATGCAAAAGAAATACGACTATACTTTCTACGGCTACGCCCCCTATCAAGCCGACCAAACCATCAGCGCCGCAAAGCCGGAAATAAGTTTTACCAAATTCGACGGCTCGCAAGACATCATCTGGAAAAACGCCGCTGCCGCCCCGATAGCTCCCGGCTCCATCTACCTGAAAGACGGCGTAACAAACGATACCGAGCTGACCGGCTACAATGCCCGGTACATCCGCCAGTTGAAGTATCACTTTGAGCTGAATAAGACACCCCACGATAAGTCGGACTACCCGTGGATACCCAACATCAACTTTGAGCACCGGCTGGCACAACTGCGCTTCTCCGTGATTCCCGCAAGCGACCAGTCCGAAGCGGACAGAACCGCCGTTCAAAACATGAAAGTGAAAAACATCACCATCAAGTACCACGGTACAACCGCCACCCTCAACATTCTGACCGGCAAGCTGACCTTTACCGACAACGGTTCCCTGCTGATGAGGGAAGCCACCGACGACGGCAACGGAAATATCGCTTTCACAAACGAGAATGCCGACGGAACAGCCGAAGTTCCCAAAGACATTTACGTCCAGAAATACGAGAACGGACAATACACGCTTGGCGGCGTATCAAGCCCAGCCCCGTTGGTGCAAGGCTATCTGATGGTGAAACCGGATATGGAACAATTCCTGATGGACGTTACCATCATGGCTCCCGACGCCGGCGGAGTGCCCCAAGACCTGATTGTGCACGACATCCCCGTCAACGCCCCCACTCCCTCTGCCGATTTGAATAAAACCGACAAATTATTCTATGCCGGCTATTACTACAACGTGCGTATCGGCATCTACGCCACCCAGCAAATCAACGCCACCGCCACTTTGGCCACATGGAAACCGGGCGGTGATCCCGTAGACGTACCCATCGAGTAAAAGCGGAACGTACCCGCACGAAAAACAAAAACTGTGTAATGAGTAAAAAGAAAAACATATCGTACCTCTTCAGTCTCGCACTCCTGCTACTGGCAGGATGCGACGCCGATACTGCCACAGTCCCTCTTCCCGGCGAGGAGAGGGCTGTGGAAGTGCGGCTGAAAGCATCGGTATGCACCGTAGAGGCTACTGTCAGCCGGAATGTCATTGAAGGCACCGCCCTGAATACAGGAGATAAAATAGGCATGTTCCTCATGAGAGACAGTAATTTCAGCACCCCATACTTGCAGAATCTTCCATACCTGTATGCAGAGGACGGGCAACTGAATTTGCAGCCGGAAGGAACGAAAGTGTACTACCCCGCCCGGAAAGATACGCTCTACCTGTACGGTTACTATCCTTATACAACGGAAGCCGCCACAGACGAGCATGGCAAAGTATCCATTCCCGTCACCGCCGCTCTGGAAGCGAATGAAGCGACGGACTACCTTTACACCGGCGAAATAAAAGGCAGCAAGAAAGCGGCGGCAACCGCGGCAGGCATTCCCGTCTCCTTGAAACATGCCCTGGCACGGCTATGCCTCAGCATATCCACCAATCGCCCCGAATATACCGCCGAATCATATCCCGTATTGCAAAGCATCGGCTTCACCACCCGTGAGGGACAAAAGGGAACCATGGATTTGCAGACAGGCGATATCACGTCCGACAGTCCGGACACAGGGACATCCGTCATCTCCGATTACCAAGACGAAGCAACCCCACCCGCCCTTATACCCGGAACGTCCGTCCTTCAAAAGGATTACCTGTTGCTGCCATACAAGCACGGCTCTACCGGAGCGCTCCGCCGATTGGCGTTCAGCATAAAGGAACCCGACGGAACCGTGAAGGACATCGTTGTGTTCGACGAAGCCGATGCCGATGCAAACACTCCCCCGTCAATTGTACTGGAAGCAGGCAAAACCACCACGCTCAACATTATATATACGCAAAGCATGGCCGCCAAAGCTTCCGTAAAAGATTGGGACAAGGGTACGGAACACACCTTTCAATAATGCGGAGCTTACAACCATCAATAACCCAAACGATAAACACCGATATGCCGAAACCCCATCACCATACACTTCTTCCAAGCAGTATCTTCTTTCTGCTGATACTGTGCAGCGCTCCTGCCCTGCATGCCCAGCAACTGGCGGTAAAAACCAACGGACTGATGCTTGCCGCCATGGCTCCCAACATCGGCTGCGAATTCGTTGTAGGCGAACGGAGCAGTATCGACATCTCGGCTTTCGGCGCAATTAACATCTATGGCAACAAAGCCAAAATGATAGGACTTCTGCCCGAATACCGTTACTGGTTCAACGGACGCCCCATGACACGGGAGTTTGTAGGAATAGCCGCCCTCGGCGTTTCCTACGACATCACATGGGGAGAGCGTATCTATCAGGGTGATGCCGCCGGCGCCGGAATCACGTTCGGCTACGCGCTGAATCTGAGCAGGCGCCTCAACGTAGAGTTTTACGGCGGATTCGGCGCCGTATACTTCAAGCAAAAACAATACTACAAAAACGACAACATAGCAGACTACACCGACGGAACGGCACAAGCCAACGCCAACGGTTACAAACTATTGCCTATCAAGATAGGTGTCTCTGTGTCCTATATCTTCAAATAAAGAACAACCGCCATGAAACATTTCATCATAACATCAGCCGTTTGTCTTGCTATGATTTCATTTTCCGCATCAATCATGGCGCAGCAAATCTCCATCGTGTCCGGCAAAGTGCTGAACCTGCCCGAAGGCGAAAAGAAACCGAGGCCTTTCCCCATGGGCGAAACCGTGCGTATCTTCGCTTTCAACACCGTAGCCTCCGCGCGCGATGCTCTGAAAGCGCTCGAAACCGGCGGTGGCGGGACACTGCTCTTCGATGCCGACGCCGTGGCAGGCGCCGACGGGTACTACGAAATACGCGTGGCGGAAAACGGCGCGCTTATCTTTAACGTGCAAATGAAAAACGAACTGCGCGAGGTAAACTACAAGCAGGAGATTAATGCCAACATCGACGGCGGCATCGCCCTTGAGGAAGTGGAAGTCGTGGCTGAGAACCCGAATCCGCAGCCCCGCCCCGTAGCCGGGAAAATAGTGGGAAACAAGCTGATTGTAAACAACTCGGTAGCCATTCCCAGCAATTACGGCGCTCCCAACCGCCGGCTCATCATGCAGCCTTACATCATGGACTGTACCACCGAAGAGGTGGTGAGCTACATGGACCCCACCGTCGTGGATGGCCCCGAATACGGACTGACGCAAGACCGCCGCATGGCCTACGACATAAAGAACGACAAACTGGCGCCCTTCATCAATACCCGTCGCCAGCTGGATGCCACGCGCTTCAATCTGGACATCAACGACTCAGTGCCCGTGCCCGACCCCAGACGCATTTACAGCGTATTGTCCAAAGTTATTATAGCCGATTATACCCACTCCACTTACGAAGCGGAATGGAAAATGACTACCTGCAAAATAAAACGCCCTTTGCAGTTTCTGGAGTTCTCATTCCCCGATTTCGAATTAGACCCCGATAAATACAAAGAAACGCCCCGACGCGAACGCCGGAATACGGCGGGCAATATCTCGCTGACATTCCTCGTAGGCAAGGCCGAACTGGATCCGGCGGACTCTGCCAACGTGGTGCAGATGAATAAATTGCAGGAAGACCTGATGGGTATCGTCAACGGCGAGGGCACCACGCTGAAAGAATTTAAGATTACCGGCGTATCGTCTCCCGAAGGACGCTATGCCGGCAATCTGGCGCTCGCCAAACAACGAACGGCTTTCGCTCTCCAAAAAATCACTTCGGTAATACCTGCCGCCAAATGGAGCCGGGTGTATAAGCATCCCACGGAAACGCGTGTCGCCACCTGGAATGAGGTAGCCTGCTTGCTGGAGCGGGACAGCCTCACCGCGGAAGCGCGGGAGATAAGGGAAATCACCGGGAAATACAAGAACCCCGATGCGCAATTTGCCGCCGTATCACGCCTGCCCTATTACTCCACCGTCATCAAAGAGCGGCTGCCCAAGCTACGTACCGTACAGTACGAATACAAACATGAAATATTCCGTGAGCTGAACCCGGACGAAATATTGGACAAATACTTGCACGACCCGCAATATGCCGACGGCAAGAAGTCATTCACACGCTACGAGTACTGGCATTTGTTCCAAATGATAAAAGAGCCGAAAGAAGCGGAAAAGCTCTATCGGCGCGCTTACAGGGAGACAATGGCATACGACGCGAAAGGGAAAGAAAAGCCGTGGATTCTGGCGGCCAACAACCTTGCCATAGCGCTGTTGCGCAGGGATACTTTCGATGTAGAGATACTGAAACCCCTGATTGACCTCAAACGAAAAGTGAACATGGTGGATTCGTTCAACGACGGCATCAGCATAACGAAGACCGAAGTAAACCCCGAAACAATCGTCGCCAACCAGCTCGCGATGTACATACGCGCCTATAACTTTGAAGAGGCCAGCATCCTTGCCGACAAGCTTCCCGACACCGAGCGCTTCCAGATGATAAAGGCGTTTGCCAACTGTCTGGGCGGCTACTACGACTACCGGGGGGCAGCCACCGTGAAAGAGGGTGAGGAACGCAAAAAGGTATTCAAAGCAGTGAAAGAGTCGTCACCGCTCAATAATATCGTAATGTGCATGGCCATGGAAACGGACAATTACAATAAAGAAGCGGAGAAAGCATTGGACGCGCTGCCCGAAACGGCCATGACAAAGTACATGAAGCTGGTGATTTACATCCGGGAAAAGAAACTGTATGAATGGAGCTACGATAACGCCCTGGATTTTGATGAAGCCTGCAAGAAACTGGAAGAAATCGTCAAACTGGATGAGAAATACTACAAAATAGCCGTTAATGACGGCGAAATCAGTAAAGAGTTTATGGAATATTACGACCAGGGTGACTGGAAACTTTATTAAACGGATATAGAGAGAGCTGAAAACCATGAAGAAGCTACCGATTATATTGATTGTATTGAGCATAACGATACCCGCCGCCTTTGCCCAGCAGCAAGGCAGCGACAATTCTCCCCGAACAGCGCATCCTAAAGATACGGTCAGCGTAGGATTCGACGCTACCCGGCAGATGTTCCAAAAACGTTACCAGCATCCGGACGCCGTTCCTTTCGACACGTTATGGAAGAACAATGTGTATATCTCCTTGTTCGGCGGTATGGATAAAATGATTCCGCGCGGAAACACGGATTTCAATACAGGCCCTGCGGGCGGTATTGCCGCCAGCTGGCAGTTCGCTCCCGCGCATGCCCTGCGGGCTTCATTGCTCGCCGGTAACTTTTCCCGCAAAATAGATAACGAAACCTTAATGCGCTTCGGGTTGCAAGCGGACTATCTGTTAAACGTATCGTCCTACGTCAACGGCTATAATCCCGGACGTATCTTCGAGTTTCTGACCGTAGCGGGAGTCGGTTATCAACTGTCCTCGCTGGCCGGCAGGACGGAGCATGTGGCCGACCTGCACTTAGGTTTTCAGTTGAAGCTGCACCCTACCGCGCATGTGGACTTTTATCTGGAACCGCGCTTCACCATTATGAGTGACGGCATAGACCACTCTTTTCAAAAGAACTGGCATAAATACGATATGACCTACGGCGCGACAGTGGGCATGAACTACCGCCTGAAAGCATGGAAGCCTTTCGGCAAAATACACATATTGGAAGGAAACCGCTTTTTGGACAATACCTTTGTCAGCGTTGCCGCAGGCGGACAGTTACAAGCTTCCCGCCTGACAAGCGAAATAGGATTGGTGAACTCCGTCGGGCCGCACATCAGCCTGTCCGCCGGCAAATGGCTGATACCCGCATTCGGCTTGCGGCTATCGGCATTCAAATCCTCCGATACCTGGCACAAAAAAGTAACCGCTTCTTCGGCAAGTTCCGCCGGTAAAGAATTCTATGAGATGTCCGCATATGCGGGGGGACGTCTGGAAGGTATGCTGGACGCCACGTATTTCTTTAACGGCCGGCAGGTGAATCCCAAGTTTTCCGTCAATGTACTGGCCGGCGGTGAGCTGGGATATATCTTGAAGGAGAACGGTTATCGCCCCGCGAAAGGCGGATATACGGGATTTACGGGCGGGGTGCAACTTAAATACAGGCTCTTTGGGGATGTCTCTTTGTTTGTGGAACCACGTACCAGCCTGGCATCGTATTCATTAAAGACCAGCGAAAAAGAAGAAGGAAGATATGTGGCCAAAAAGTTCACAGACAATCTGTACAGCATCAATGTAGGTATCGAGATACGGCGTGCCGACGAGGAGAACCGTATGGCACGCTCTTTGAACCGGGAACTGTTTCGACCTTCCTTCTTCGTGAGCGGCGCAATAGGTTTCTCCACCCCCATACAGATGAAGCGGTATGAACTGAAACGCTACTTTGACTATCAGGCCATGATAAATGCGGGACGCATCTTTACTCCGCTATCGTCGCTCCGCTTAGGAGCGGACTACACGCCTCTTTCCACAGACCTGAAAGGGGAAACCGTGAAATATGATATGGCAAGCGGAAGCCTTGACTATATGCTGAATCTTACCAACCTGATGACGGGATACGACCCTGAACGCAAATACGACATACAGCTATTTGCCGGAGTAGTGGCATCCGTACGGATGCAGCATGAAAACCGTTTCTTTATCGGTGGAGAAGCGGGACTGCACACCTCTTATCGAGTGAGCCGCCGCTTCAAAGTATTCCTCGAACCCAAAATCCGCATTTACGGAAAGGAACTGTTGATGCAGGATAACGTGCAGGGAAGCGACATCATGATGTCGCTAAATGCCGGAACAAGCTTTTCTTTCTAAAACCGGAAGCCGGAAGAAAGCTATTTCAGAAGTTCATCAATCTTCCTGACCAGAGAGGAGAACTCCTCAGGATTGTAAAGACGGGTAAGCATCACGATGCGCCCTTCTTTATCAATCAGCACATTACGGGTGATACCAGCCTGACGCAACGCATATTTGGCAAAAATATCAGCGCCCGGATCCAGTCCCAAGGGATAGGTAACACCCGTGGACTTGCCAAAAGCGATGACTTTATTCAACGGTTCGTCACGGTCGATCCCCATTAACATGAAGTCCGGATCGGACTTATGCTTCTGCCATATATCTTTTTCGATAAAAGGCATTTCTTTACGGCATACGCCGCACCAACTGGCAGTGAATTGCAACATCACCACCTTGCCACGGAAATCGGAAAGTTTAACGGTTTTGCCGTCCGTCAGCGTTACGGTAAAATCGGGAGCCGTCTGCCCCACTTTCACAATATAACCGGTACTGTCCGCTTTTGTTTCCTGTGCCACAGCCGCTATGCCGCATAATGCAAACAGGCCGAGCAGCCATAATCTGAGTTGCTTCATCTTCTTCGCTTTTTAAGTATTCATAAACAAATTTCCTGCCGCAAAAGAAGCTAATTAGCCATAAGAAAACAAATAGAGCATAAACTCTTTGCGAATATTTAACGCAGGCTGCTCCGGAACCTTATGCTCCGGAGCGCCATCCTTTAAATATTAGGTTTGATATCCAACTTCACAGGCTTAATCATGTTTTCCGGCTTCAGGATGGTATCCAAATCCTCTTTGGAAAGTATGTTGTGTTCCAGAACCAGTTCATAAACGCCTTTTCCCGTTTCGAGGGCTTCTTTGGCTATCTTGGTGGAGTTCTTATAACCGATAACCGGATTCAGCGCGGTCACCACACCGATACTATCGTGTACATAGCTGCGGCATACTTCCTCGTTAGCGGTGATTCCGTCGATACAGAGAGTACGCAAGGTATCGAATCCGTTCATCAGCAAATCGGCCGACTCAAAGCAACATTGCGCCATAACAGGCTCCATCGCATTCAGTTCCATCTGCGCGGCTTCACCGCTCATGGCTACACAAAGGTCATTGCCTATTACTTTGTAATCTATCTGGTTCATCACTTCGGGGATAACGGGGTTTACCTTGCCCGGCATTATAGAGGAACCCGGCTGCATGGCAGGAAGATTGATTTCTCCCAGTCCGCAACGCGGCCCGGATGCGAGCAGACGAAGGTCGTTGCATATCTTGTTCATCTTCACCGCCACTCTCCGCATCGCCGAAGAATAACCTACAAGACAAGAAGTATCCGAAGTAGCCCCCACCAAATCAGCGGATAGCTTAACTTCCCATCCGGTAATCTTCCGCAAAGCCTTTACACACCGCTCCGCATATTCCGGCTCTGCCGTAATGCCCGTACCGATGGCGGTAGCTCCCATATTGACAGTGAGGAATTCTTCTGCCGCAAAGTTCAGGTTCTTTATCTCATCGCGTAAGATACTGGCAAAGCCATTGAATGTTTGTCCGAGTGTCATAGGTACAGCGTCTTCCAACTGCGTACGTCCCATTTTAATGATATGCCTGAACTCTTCCGCCTTGCGCTGGAACGCATCGATTAACTCCTCAAAGTGTTTCACCAGCTTGAGATGTGTATAGTACATTCCTATATGTATGGCGGTAGGATAAGCGTCATTGGTAGACTGTGAGCGATTGACGTGGTCGTTCGGCGAACAATATTGATATTCACCGCGTTTATGTCCCAGGATTTCAAGAGCGCGATTGGCGATTACCTCATTGGCGTTCATGTTGGTAGTGGTTCCGGCTCCGCCCTGAATCATATCTACCGGGAACTGTTCATGATGCTTGCCTTCAAGTATTTCCTTACAAGCTTCAAGAATAGCATCCGCCTGTTGTTCGGTAAGCAAGCCAAGCTCGAAGTTGGCAACAGCCGCTCCCATTTTAGTGATAGCAAGAGCATTGATGAACAAAGGGTATTCATTCAGATGAAATTTACTGATACGAAAGTTTTCGATACCTCTGAGGGTTTGTACTCCATACATGGCAGTTTCCGGTATTTCACGGCTGCCGATCAAATCACTTTCTGTGCGAGTTTTTTTTGATAGTTCTTCTTTCATAATATATATTTATTAACCATTTCTATAAGCGGTTACCAAAGAATAACCAAAGATAGCATAAAATGTTTTGTAAATGCTATGCCTTATTATTAAGTTAACAAACTTTAATCACAAGTGAATATCACACATAATTCTATACTTAATATGACAAATTGTAAACCATAAGAATAAATCAGAAGTTTATCCATGTTTGGTTAATATATGTTTTATTTAGAAAATATAAAGTAATACAGGCAACACATTTACCCCCTTTTCTTGTTATATAAAAAATATTTTCAGAAATTAGCCAATATTAAAGAAACGGAACAGCCTTTATTTAATTTTTAAATAACAAGTATATGATCTTACAATTATTATTTGTACTGACCGCTATTATCATAGGTGCGCGTTTAGGCGGCATAGGTCTTGGAGTAATGGGCGGTGTAGGCTTAGGTATATTGACTTTTGTATTTGGCTTACAACCTACCGCGCCACCAATCGACGTAATGTTGATGATTGCCGCCGTTATTTCCGCGGCTTCCTGTATGCAAGCGGCCGGCGGACTTGACTATATGGTAAAATTGGCGGAAAAGCTGCTACGCAAAAATCCGTCACAGGTTACTATCCTCAGTCCTATCGTAACTTATTTATTTACTTTCGTAGCAGGAACAGGACACGTTGCTTACTCTGTCCTTCCCGTCATAGCCGAAGTTGCGACAGAAACCAAAATCAGACCCGAGCGTCCGTTGGGTATTGCGGTTATCGCTTCACAGCAAGCCATCACGGCAAGTCCTATTTCGGCAGCCACGGTGGCACTGCTTGGCCTGCTCGCCGGATTCGACATCACTTTATTCGATATACTCAAAATAACGATTCCTGCGACGATTCTCGGCGTGCTGGTAGGAGCATTGTGCTCCATGCGTGTGGGAAAAGAACTGATTGACGACCCTGAGTATCAAAAACGCATGGCAGAGGGATACTTCGATGGCAGAAAGGTGAAGATTGATGACGTAAAAAACAAACGCCACGCCATGATTTCGGTACTTATATTCATCCTCGCTACCGCATTCATTGTTCTTTTCGGTTCGTTTGAGGGTATGCGCCCTTCTTTCCTGATTGATGGAAAAACAGTCACTTTAGGCATGTCCGCCATTATCGAAATCATCATGCTTACGGCAGCCGCCCTTATTCTGTTGGTTACCAAAACCGACGGAATAAAAGCGACACAGGGTTCTGTTTTTCCCGCCGGAATGCAGGCCGTAATCGCTATTTTCGGTATTGCCTGGATGGGCGATACTTTCTTGAATGGCAATATGGCGCAACTGACCGCCTCTATTGAAGGAATCGTGCGCCAGATGCCCTGGTTGTTCGGTATCGCTTTATTCGTTATGTCCATCTTGTTGTACAGCCAGGCAGCCACGGTACGCGCTTTAGTACCGCTGGGCATCGCTTTGGGCATATCGCCATATATGCTGATAGCCATGTTCCCTGCCGTAAACGGATATTTCTTCATACCGAACTATCCTACCGTAGTCGCGGCTATCAACTTTGACCGCACAGGAACAACACGCATCGGCAAGTATATACTTAATCACTCCTTTATGATGCCCGGTATTGTCTCTACGGTAGTTGCCATAGCGCTGGGATTGTTATTCATACAAATATTCTGAGATATTATACTTCAACCTATTTTTTAATTTAAACAATGTAAGTTATGAAAAAATTAGCAAGACTTAGTATGGTAGCCGTTATGCTACTGTTTTCTGCAGCAATGGCTTTCGCTCAACAAAAGCCTAATATTCATATCCTTGCCACCGGTGGAACCATCGCCGGAACCGGAGCGTCTGCAACCGCCACCAACTATACTGCCGGACAGGTGGCTATCGGCACTTTGCTTGATGCCGTACCCGAACTGAAGAATATAGCTAACGTAACAGGTGAACAAATCGTCAAGATAGGCTCACAGGATATGAACGATGATGTTTGGCTGATTCTTGCAAAGAAGATTAACCAGCTTTTGAAACGCTCCGATATTGACGGTATCGTCATTACTCACGGAACCGATACAATGGAAGAAACGGCATATTTCCTCAATCTGACGGTCAAGAGCGACAAACCGGTCGTTTTAGTCGGAGCAATGCGCCCATCCACCGCCATCAGCGCCGACGGACCTCTCAACTTATACAATGCCGTTGTTGTGGCCGGAGCTAAAGAATCCAAAGGTAAAGGCGTTTTAGTGGCAATGAACGGAAGCGTACTTGGCGCCGCAAGTGTATTGAAGATGAATACCGTTGACGTACAAACATTCCAAGCTCCCAACGCAGGTGCACTCGGTTATGTTTTGAACGGTAAGGTTACCTATAATATGTCGTCCGTAAAGAAGCATACCACCCACTCCGTATTTGATGTTACCGATTTGAACTCACTTCCCAAAGTAGGAATCGTTTATAGCTATTCGAATATCGAAGCCGATATGGTTACTCCGATGCTGAGCAACGGCTATAAGGGTATCATTCATGCAGGAGTAGGCAATGGAAACATCCATAAGAATATATTCCCCGTATTAATGGATGCACGCAAGAAGGGTATTCTTGTTGTCCGTTCATCAAGAGTACCGACAGGTCCCACTTCTCTTGATGCGGAAGTAAACGATGCGCAGTATCAGTTTGTCGCATCACAGGAGTTAAATCCTCAGAAATCACGTGTTCTGCTAATGCTTGCATTGACCAAGACCAACGACTGGAAACAGATTCAAGAATACTTCAACGAATACTAAAAACAGATGGACATGATAAAGAAACTAACATTTATACTCCTGATAGCGGGCTGCGCACAAGGCATGTACGCTCAGAACACGGAGAAGAGTGAGAAGTTCCTTGAGAATAAAACTCTGTTTGAAGAACTTACCAACGTAAAGAAAAAACAGGATAAGTTCAACTTATTTCTCAATATGCAAGGCAGTTTCGATGCAAACTTCCACGACGGCTTTGAAGAAGGGGCTTTCAAAATGAGGCAACTTCGCATTGAAGCCAAAGGAAACATCAACAACTGGCTTTCATATCGGTACAGACAGCGTCTGAACCGTTCGAATGACAGCAGCGGAAACATCGACAATCTTCCTACCTCCATCGACATTGCCGGAATCGGTGTGAAACTCGGAAAAGGTTTTTCTATCTTTGCCGGTAAACAATGTGCCGCATACGGCGGTATTGAGTTCGACCTGAATCCTATCGAAATATACGAGTATAGCGATATGATTGAGAACATGAGCAACTTCATGACCGGTTTGAATATCGGATATGACATCAACTCCAACCAGCAGTTGAACCTGCAAATCCTGGACAGCCGTAATGGTTCTTTCAGCAAAACATACGGAGTTGAAACCGAAGATGGAGAGCTCCCTACAATAGAATCGGGCAAACTTCCGCTTGTGTATACCCTGAACTGGAACGGTAATTTCAATGACGTATTCAAAACACGTTGGTCTGCTTCCGTTATGAATGAGGCTAAAGACAGGAATATGTATTATTACGCATTCGGTAATGAATTAAACTTGAACAAGTTCAATATGTTTCTCGACTTCATGTATTCAAGAGAAAGTATTGACCGTAAAGGAATCATGACGGGAATTACAGGCAGCATGGAAGGTCACAACGCTTCCGATGCCGGGTATTTTTCAATGGTAACCAAGTTGAACTATCGCTTCCTGCCCAAATGGAATGCTTTTGTAAAAGGAATGTACGAAACAGCATCTCTTACCAAGCAACAAGGAGATTTAGAGAAAGGCAAATACCGTACTGCATGGGGCTACTTTGCCGGTGTGGAGTTCTATCCCATGGATACAAACTTACACTTCTTCCTTACTTACGTAGGACGCTCCTATGATTTCACAGCTCGCGCCAAAGCGCTTGGACAAGAGAATTATTCCACCAACAGGGTATCGGTAGGATTCATCTATCAGTTACCGATGTTCTAAATATCTTCTTATAATATAAAATAGCCGGCATAACTTTATGTCGGCTATTTTATATTATAAGAAAAACTCCGAAATATCACATTCGGATATTTCGGAGTCTTCTTTGAGGTTCCTGGCGAACCTCAAATTCGTTATTTTGCTTGTTTTTACGAGAAAACAGCAAATCAATAAAAGCCTATAAATCAATGAATTGTTTATTTTGACAATAAAATAAGATAAAGCCAAATAAATAAAAATGGGAACATTTTGGGAACATGTAAAACATTAGTCGTATATTTGTTCCCACCTTTAAAAACAAACAATTATGGCAGTATCTTTTTTCATTCGTAATAAAAAGGTGGGAACATCTACGTTGTTTGCTCGTATCAGAAGCAGCGCTAAAAATGTAGATATAAAAACCTCGACTTTATTAGATGTCGATGTATCGGCGTGGGAGAACTCCCAAAAATCAGCAACAAAAAGAAAGAACTTTAGAAATGACGAAAACAACAAAGCCTTTATTGATAAGCTGGATTTAATAGAAGGAACTCTAAATAGTATTCTTAATTCTGATGCTGATATTACAAAAGAGCTTGTAGATAGGCGTATCTATGATATTGTGTACTCTGAACAAATCGCAGCAGAAAAAGAACGCGCCGAAGCTGAAGCCATGGCGATAGAAAAAAAGCAGGCTGTTAACTTCAACGGCTTTATAGAACGGTTTATACATGAATGCGAAACCGGGAAGCGTAAAAAGAAAGGTGGTACAACAAATATAGCTCCAGGAACAATAAGAAGCTATAAAGGCTTTCAATCTCAATTTAAAGAATATCAAGAATCCCGTTTGCGAATAGTTGACTTTCCAGACTTAACACTGGGTTTTTACAATGATTTCCGGCAATTCTTAATTGATAAATCATACTCCCCGAATACTATCGCCCGGATGATAAAGATATGTAAAACGATATGTTATGCAGCAGAGCAACTGAAGCTAATGGACGCTGGAAACATTCGATCCGGTTTTGAGGTGATTTACAAAGATGTCGATAATGTCTATCTAACAGAGGAACGAATACAAGAACTTTATGATTATGATTTATCCGACCGCCCGGCATGGGAAAAGGTAAAGGATGTATTTGTAGTTGGATGCCTCACCGGACAACGTGTTAGCGATTATAAGCGTATCAGCGCAAAAATGATTGTTACCCTTACAGACGGGAACCGCTATATCAAGTTAAAGCAAGAAAAGACCGGCAATATTGTTTATATACTTCTTGATTATCGTGTTGAGGCTATTCTAAACAAGTACAACGGCGAGTTACCAAAAGTTTACGACCAAAAGATAAACGACCGTATTAAAGAGATTGGAGAGGCTTTAGGCTGGACGGAAATAGTAGAACTGGACGAACAACGGGGGGCAATGGAATACACCGCAAAGAAACGTTTTTGTGACCTTCTTAAGACCCACACGTGTAGGCGTTCACTTGCTACCAACATGTACAAAGCCGGGTGTAGCCTTAGTAGCATAATGGCAATTACCGGACACAGCAGCGAGCAACAATTAAAGACGTACCTAAAGCTCGATGAATCCGAAAAAGGTATGTTAGCCGCAAAAGAGAATTATTTTACAAGATTGAGAATAGCAAAATAACATATAATCCACCCTATTAAACACCGAAATTATGAATGAAATTATAAGATTTATAGAAGATGCAAATGAGGCTTTTTACTTGTTTTCTAATTATATTAAAGCAGAAAGAACAGAGACGCAAAGCGGAGATATAAAAATCAGAATAGGCTGGGAATATGAAGATTTTTATAGAACTATAAAGCATGACAATGGGACACCATACACATTAAACGAAATATTCCAATCAAAAGGATTAATAGAAAGGTATAGTTTTGTATTCGATGAAGAAAATACAAGTAATGAAGAAGAAAATACAGATTGCGAAGGATTAAGTTTCATAGACGATATAGAAGCAAGATTAAGAGATGTATTATTTCAATGTACTACAAAAGACCAAAGAGAGTATTTATTAAAAAGTATTATTTCTGCTTCTCCCAATTTAATTACATCAAATAAGTATAGAGGTGTATATTATTTTGTGTTTGACATTGCCAATGATGAAGTATACACCTATAATGAATATAATACGGATAAAGAAATAACAGTAGATTACAATCACGATACATTAGGAGTTATTGATTCCGCTAAGATTACCTACTTTCTTCTTTCCAGTATCGAATCTTTCTTTAGATGTTTTGAAAGAGAGTGTAAAGCGTGGAATATAAACTTATTAGGTATCATTCAAAATGTTATAAATCTACAAGGACATATAGAGCTTATAAATAGGGAGTTATTTTCATTTACCGATACAAATAATGAAGTTGAAAATATACAAAGTGGTGTGCCGGGAATAGACAATAACTCTAAAAACGAGTTTACATTACGGCGCAAAATAGAAGCTATTAAGGCTATGCTAGAAGAGTTCGGAATAGAAAGGGGCGGAAATAGCGGGGTACCAGATGTAAATATTGCGCGCTTTATCAACTTCCTTATTGGAAAAGGAACGAAAGATGATGAAATAAAAAACACATCAATTTATAAGGAATTCAGAGAAAAAAACAAGTGTAATCAGAAAACAATCAATAATGATTTAGACTATGTAGCATCAAGATTTGAGGATGTAGGACTGTTCGACATAGCCACAAAAATAAAAAACAAAAAGAAAAATTAATACCTTTACTTCTGCGGAATATAAAAAACATCCCCCCCCCGGTGGGTATGTTCGTGGGTATGTCTTAATTATTACTATATACTTGATTTACAGCGGTAATCAAACGGGGGTATTTTTTCGGGTATTTTTTCGGGTATATAAAACAGATTTCGTTCTTTAAACGGGTATAACTTTGCTTCATGATTAAAAACAAAAAATCATGAAGCATTTTTTTTACTCATACATAGATGAATTTATATACTTTAAAAAAATAACAGTATGGAAAAATCAGACATTCAATTAACGCAAAAAGATACTATTTGGGGCTTCTTTACTCCGTTTATAGAAGCCATTGCGGACAAAGTATCGGAAAGGGTTTTGCAAGCAACGACGCATAAAGAACCCAGGTTTTACACCAGAAAGGAAACAGCTAAATTGCTTCGTATAACATTGCCTACATTACACCGTCTTACAAAAGAGGGGGTTCTTAAATCCAAAAAAATAAGCGGCCGCGTTTTGTACTATTCCGATGCTATTGATGAGGCCATACAACAGAAAACCGTCTTTAAATACAAACGGGGCTAACCCCACTCTTATAACACTATAATATTGGTATTATGGATATAGATAAACTGTCGACAAAGGAGCGCGAAGCCCTTTTGCATGCCCTGTCTGCCAAAAAGAAGCAGGAAGAAACCGCCCGGCGCAAGAACTACCAGAAAATGCGCACCCGCTTTATATCCTCTGTGGAAAAGAGATTGCGCAAGTACGTGAAGGATGGGCAAGCGTTCAAAAGCTGGCTTCGCGATGAGGCTGAAGCCTATTATAAAGCTCTGAAGGAATACGGAGAACTGAAGCGTGACGAACAACTGGGTTTTACCGTAAATAACGACACGTTCCGCATACAGGTGAAGGGAAACCGGGTAAAACGTTTAGACGAGCGGGCGGATATTGCCGAAAAGCGCCTGATAGACTATCTAAGCAAATGGATAAAACAACGCGGCGACGGCGAAAGAAACCCTATCTACAAATTGGCTATGTCTCTTTTGCAGCGTAACGAGTATGGCGATTTAGATTATAAGTCTATTTCCCGCCTTTATGAACTGGAAGAGGATTTTAACGACACCGAATATACGGAAATCATGCAGTTATTCAGGGAAAGTAATACCGTAGAAGGTAATGTGATCCGTTTCTACTTTGAAGAGAAGGACGATATGAATAAATGGAAACGTATCGAACCCTCGTTCAACCAGATGTAACGGGGTGTTCGGTGTATCTGTTTGCTGTATTGCGCTCTCTTATACGGAATAGTATGTTTGATAGGGTCGTTTTTAACGTTAAGGTCAGTTCGGGTATGTCGGTTCCGTCCATTGTGGAACACAACCGCCTTACAGAATGTACCAAAGGCGATGAATGCTATTATGAGAGCCCCAAAGAAAGCAGATTTGAAGGTATCGAAATGAGTATAAGAGGTGAACGCATACGGATTACGTGTAGCCCGCATAGCCTTTATAGCAAATGGAACGGCGGGCGGTTGGATAATTCCGGCTTGTTTACCATGTCGCAGGCTGTAACAACTATTCATCAATTGTTCGACCGTATCGGCATAGGTATTGATGAGGCTATAAAAGTGTCTTATTTTGAAATAGGGCTTAATATCCCGGTTGAGGTTGAGGCTTTGAATTATATCAGCGTTGCAACCTCTATCGGCGGGGAAAACGAAAAAGAGCTTTTTAATGATGCCAATTATGAGAAAGACAGACAGAGAACCACCGAAAAGAGTAAGAATATAAAGAAGGTGTTTAAGATGTACGATAAGGCGTTTGAATATCGGAATAAGGGAAAGCCCGTAGTTGGGAACATTCTCCGTATAGAAACCATGTTTCGGCGGCAAAACATACCATTATCCACCTTTATAAGCCCCGATTTTATAAAGAGGCTTACAGAGCGGTTTTATAAGGACTGGGATAGTATATCATTCCCCCAAAAAATAGAGGCGGATATAGGCGTACGTGCCACCCAAATAGAAAAAGCCCGGTATATAATGGAGTTCGGAAGGGATAAATACCTGGTTCATATCAAAGAATTGTACGATACCGGGGAAATTACTAAAAAGCAGGCAGAACAGGCGCGCGCATTTGTTCGGGAGTGGGACTGTATAAGTCATAAATTTAGATATATACCTGATAATAAAGAAGTTGAATATAAGTGCAAATTAGGTAAACTATTAAGAGATGCAACGGAATGTTAAAGGCTCCAAATGGAGCCGAATTAAAACAGCTGAAAATCAACAATTTAACCATAAAAAAGTAATGCAGATTTACAAAAAACGGCATTTTGGGCGCTTATATATATACCCGATTATATTGGGTAACTTGTCTTATACTTCCCGGATGGGAAGTCGGTACGACTTCAAAAGGGAAGCCAAAGTATATACAACAAAGGAAACACAAAATAAGCGCGTTTCCCGTTTGTTGAGGCTTCCGGATTACAAGTTACCGCCTCAACAACAAAAGCCCGCCAAAGCGAAAAGAAACGGCAATAGCCGGCAAGTGTGATTAGTGGAGTGAATTATAAACGACTTTAAATAATCGGATTATGAATGACATTGTATTTCGTGGTGAGAACAACCAGGCACTAACAAACAGTTTGTTGGTAGCTGAAAAGTTCGGAAAAGGACACGGTGATGTATTAAGGGCTATTGACGCTTTATTACCCAAAATGGCTGAAAACCAATGTAAAGGATATTTTGCGGAAACATCGGTAGATATTCCTCAACCTAATGGGGGAGTAAGAAATTCAAGAGTTGTAGTTATGACCCGCGATGGACTTACTTTGCTTGTTATGGGGTTCACGGGGAAAAAGGCATTGAAATTCAAATTAGAATATATCGCAGCTTTCAATGCTATGGAGAAAGCAATAAAAGAGGGTGAGTTCGCTAAAGTTGCAGAGTTGGAACAGCGCGTTAATACTATTGAACGTTTGGCCGCAACAAATGCTTTGCCTGAACCGCTGGCTCCGATGTCGCTACGTGATACTATCCGCATGATGGTTAACGATTGTGCCAGAAAAACGAATAGGCCGCAAAGTGATATATGGCGAAATGTCTACGATACACTATACTACCGTTACCATGTATCTGTACGCTCATACAAGAAGAAACACCCGAAAGAAACGACATTAGAGGCTGCGGAAAGACACGGAAAGTTGCCGTACATCTATGCTATCGTGTCGAACATGAACGCCATGTTGAGATGATAATATGAAATAAGCCCGATTTTGGCGTTATTATCTCTCATGTGGTAAAACGTATGCCGACAATGAGAAAAGCCCGTAGCGAGAAAAGAAAGCCGTTTGCGTATGATTGAAACGATGTACAACAATGGAAAGACCACCGAGAAAATATATAGTCCAGATAGATACGTTCTATCTTGCTGATATGCTCTTTTATTGGAGCTACTACAATCAGCCGTGCTCCTTACTTATGCAGAAGCCCAATACTGAAGGGTTAACGGCCGTAAAGCTGGTGGTAAGTAATGATGAGGCTGCAAACTTCCTGCTACGTGTCAAGGAGAAAACCGGCTGCAAACTGTATGATGTCACGGATAATGCGCCAAAATAAGCGCGTGTTTCGTTTGTTGAGGCTTCCGGCATATAGAAACCGCCCAACGATAAAAAGCCCGCCAAAGCGAAAAGAAACGGCAATAACGGGCAAATACAACCGGGTACTGCGTGATGTAAAAACAGATAGACTATCTGAAGGAATAACATAGCGGATTGTATGGAGACAGACTATAAGAGACAGACTGATGTAATACGCAATTGTGAGGCATTTTGCTTCCGATATACACAGAGATGGCAGCCGGTGGCAGTTGGCCGCTAAAAGCCGGAAATGAATGTAGAATGAATGGAAACAACGTGTACACTATCTGCATGAGGGGGGGGGAGTGTTTTTTTATTTGCCGGCATTTACTCAAATCCACTGCCCCTACCCTGAGAAAAATTTTTGTTTTGGAAAAATTTGCTGTGGGGGTAAGGTTAATGTAGAAGAGATGATGTAACAATGAAGCGGAATAACCGCTAAGATGAATATAAATTTTTAATAACTAAATTATGGAACAAAAGAAAATTTTTGGTAAGGGAGAAAAGCTACTTTATGTAGGAAGAGACATGAATAAAAAGGTATTGGTAGCATGTGCGCAAGTTGGAAAAGAGATTTCGGAAGAGAACGCGGTACGATTAAGCCGTACGGAAGCATGCCGGCTTGGTATTCAATTATTGAAATTGGCAACCGATGTAGTACCGCAATCCGGTATTAAACTGGAAGCCTTAAGGGAACCGGCTACTATCAACGTTTTTCAAGCAATTAACCCGGACGAAACACCCGCAAACGCTGTATTTGTTCTGATGGAAGAAAGCGACCAAGCAAGACAATTGAGAGCTGATAACGGGCGCGAACCGTGTTTTACGATTGCCGGAAAAGATTTAGAAAGGCTTATTCGTGCTTTGGCTAAGATTGTATAACGTAGTTCCGGGTAGGTTATCCATGTGGCAAGCCTACCCGGTTATATATTTTGAATAATATTTGATTAGAAAACAGTTAAAAAATATGGCAGATATAATCACCCGTTTAATAATGAACTCCGACCAATATAGCGGTAGTTTGGAAAAGGCTCAAAAAAGCCTGGATAAGTACATACAGAAAAATTTAAATTTAGGAACAGTTGCAAAGGGTGTAACATCAACTTTGGGAAAAATGGCTATTGGGTTAGGTGCGGCCGCTACTGCGGGCGAAGCGCTAAATAAGATTATGAGTTCCAGCCAGGCCAAAGGGGATGCTATGGCGGAAACGATGAAAGCCGCAAGGACTACAATAGACCAGTTTTTCTACGCTTTGGGTGCCGGTGAATTTTCCCCCTTCATAAGAGGGTTAGATAAGATAATAGACAGGGCGATAGCTACGCAAAAGGTCATGGATCAGTTAGGAAATACACAGATAAGTCATAGGTATTTCTCATCTAAAAATGAAGGGTTGATAGCAAAAGGGCAGACATTAGCCAAAAACAAATTTGCTCCGGTCGATGAGGCTAACAAAGGCTTTGATATGTGGCGGGAAGGTATAGAAAAACAGCAACGGATAAATGTAACGTTGCAGCATGATACGGTAGAGGCAGTAAAGGCTATATTGAAAGAAGAGATTGGATGGGACGATATAGAACTATCCATGCAAGATTTAGACAAAATACTCTCTATTGATGTAAAAAAGCCCGGAGAAAGGGATAGGTTAAAGGAAAGATATAAAAAGGAGTATGAGGCTTTCAGGCAGGCGGCATCCTTAGCTGAAAATATGTATCAACACTTCGACGAACGCGGAAATATCTTGCTGGAAGGTGACATAAGAGGACTTAGTAAAGAATATAGAATAGCTACGAATGAAGAACGTAAGAACGCAAAAACGCAACTCTTTCAGAAGTACAGGGATGCAATACTCGTAAACGCCGGCTTAAATAAGCTTAGTGATGAAGGACTTACCGAACTCTCAAATATGGGGATTGAATATCAAAATTTAAACAACCGAATAGAGAGCCAAATAAGAGAGTTTAACGAAACTGCCAATGAATATAACAATAGAAACAAAGGGATAAAGGGTTTTAACCCAATCACAAGCCTTGAAGGCTATAAGGTATATACAGGCTCCGGAACAGGCAGCGCAGGTGTAGGCGCTGGCAATAAAAAGGAATTGGGTGTAGAAGTGGGGTATGTTGAGAGGGATTTAAAGATAAAGACCGCCATAGAAAGAACTTCCGACAATAAGTTAAGTGATGAGATATTCAAGGCTATTCAGGGCGACAAGAAACTTCCTGTTCTGATGCAGCCTGTTCAGGAGCTTATCAAGGAAGGAAAGAACGAGGTACCGGAAGAAGGCGACGACGCCCTGGTAAATAGTCTTACCCATCGTATGGAATTGTACGAAGGAATACAGCAGCGTATCTCCATGTTGCGGGATGTGCTTAAATATGCTACCGGAGAAGAGGCCGAACAAATCAAAGAGCTTATAAAGCTATTAGAGGAAGAAGGCGATAAGCTACAAACTATAAAAGAAAAAGAAGAAGGTATAAGCGAAGTAACCGGCTCGCTTAGTCAAATCGGGAACGCTTTATCTTCGATGAACAACGATATATTGTCCTATATAGGGGGTACTATATCAGCAATGGCGCAAATGATTGAAGTAGTACAAACCTTAACGGCTGCAAAAAGCGCCGAAGCCATTGCAACGCAAGCCACCCAAAAGTGGCCTATGAATATCGTAGCTATCACCAGCACGATAGCCGCCATCACCAGTGCTATGTCCAGCATCCGATCCATAGGCAACTTTGCCGAAGGTGGTATTGTAGGCGGAACCAACTATCAGGACGGTATCACTGCCCGTGTCAGCAGTGGTGAAATGTTTATCAACCAGGCAGACCAGAAGAAGCTGTATGATTCCATTCATTCCGGTAATATTGGCGGCGGTAGCGGGCGTGCGGTAGTTACCGGCGAACAAATTGTGATAGCGGCCAACAATTGGGGGAAGCGCACCGGAAGGGGAGAGATATTATTTAATAAGTAATACAATAGCCTCAACAATCATAAAAGCCCGGTAATACTACCGAGCTTTTATTGTTTCCTGTAATCTGATGAATGATTATAAACTAATTACCCTATTAACACCGGGACAAAGATAGCGCATTTGATTTTAAAATGTCCTATTTTTCACATATAAAAATTATCACACCCGTATTTTTTGAGACAAATACACGTTAAAATGTTCCGTTTTTAATATTCAATGAGCCGATAAGGAACAAAAACGAACAATGACAATGCGGGAAGTATGCAAAACCATCCCGCCTACATGAAAATATAACGAAAAAGCTATGTTTTAATTTGGTGGTTTATAGCAAAAACGCTATATTTGTACCGTCTTAATAAAAACGGTCTTTTACATTATGAAGTACAATCAGTTTTTCGCGGAACTTACCGCAGCAGGTTGTTACGTTCTCAGGCATGGGGCAAACCATGATATTTGGTACAGTCCTAAAACGGGAAACAAATTTGCTTTGTCAAGGCATGGCAAACAGGAAGTACCTACCGGAATGGAACGTAAAGCAAGAAAGGTTCTTTTGGGGGAGTAATCCCCCGACCTTTTGCGCTTCATACTTGAAAGACCGTAAATGTTGAGGCAATGGGGTACGGTAATAGTGCCGTACTCCTATTTTAAAGTAATGGATATGAAAGTAACTGTAATCATGGAAAAGGCGAGTGATGGGTATTACTCATGCTTTGTAGAGGAAGATTTACCCGGCTTTGGTTTGGCTGGATATGGAGATACGGCAGAATCCGCCAAAGAGGATATGATGAAAGCGTATGAGGAAATAAAGGAAATGCAGGCAGAAGAAGGCCAGGAAGTGCCGGAACTGGAGTTTACTTACAAATATGATATGCAGTCTTTTTTCAACTATTTCTCATTCCTGAATGTTACTAAGGTTGCAGAGTTGGCCGGTATCAACGCTTCATTGATGAGGCAATACACTTCCGGTGTGACAGCGGCCGGACAAAAGCAATACGATAAGATACGGGTAGCGGTGGAACGTATCACTAAAGAGCTTTCCGCGGCTACTTTCTAAAGATAGTGTACCGCCGTGAGGCGTGGCCGTTTATTAAGACAATGAAACCCCGTTCCGGTTCGTATCGGTTCGGGGCTTTTTTATGTCTTAAAATTACCTATTTTCTAATTTTGAACAAAAAATAGTTCTTTCTTTTGGAGAAAACGAAAAAGAAGGTATCTTTGCAGATGTCAACGCCAAAGACTAACATAAGTAAATGCAGAGTAGTAGGTATTTTATATCTACTAAGCTGTTTAATATTAAAATATAGCTGTCTGTGTTCCCCATGAACTACTACACTGCGTTGTTTTAGTTGGTCTTTGGCGAGATAAGGGAAGCAGGCAGCTTCTTTTTTTATGTAAAACTCAAATTTCATTCAGAATGCCAAAGACCAATGAAATTAGCGTTAAGCCGAATAATAGTACACTTAATTCTACGTCCGGCAACACGAAAGTTGCTATCAGTCCTTTTGATATTAAAAACTCTCCTTCTTTTTTGGAGAAAAGAAAATGCGTTGTATCTTTGCAGTGCTCTATATATCGAAAGGCGGAGATGTCCGCAAATTACTTTGTGGGCTTTTTTATGTCCGCAACAAAACATATACGGTTTCATGCCCCCGTGTCAATGGTTAATGCCTTGACTGCCTTTCGGTGTAGAGCAACGGGTCAGTGTGAAACCGTTCTCCTTTTTATACAACAATTTTATAAACAAACTTTTTAATTAGTAATGCTCTACACTAATAAAAACGGTTTGTCGGGGAATAATAGTACCCAGCAAACATCGTCTAACGGTACGAAAACCGCTATCACTCTTATTTTGGTGTTTCTCACCTTCATTAATCCCGTGTTATTTATCATTCCTGCTGCATTGTGTGGCTACATGCTTTCAAAGGAGAATGATAACACCTCTATTTGCTAACAATTAATCATTAACCGCCGGCGGGGCGTGGGCTTTTATCCAATCGCCCACCCCCGGCCGGAATAAAACACTATATCATTATGGAAACATTAACTATCGAACAATTAGGCGTGAAACTTTATGAAGCAATGAACCCGGCGCTCTGGTCTAACACTCCCAGGGAATGGCAAAACAAAATAGTATCGGCAATTCAGGCTATTGCGGAAAATGAAAAAGAAATAGACCCTGATAGTATTTACTGGCTATCGGAGCTTTATACAATGTTCGGTCAGATCGAAAAATCGGGTGTTGCCTCAACTAATAAATTGCCCTCGTCATGGGACGTAAATAAGCGGGGGACTAACGTATGAATATAGAGGAAGTATTAAAACGCGCCTATGAAAGTCCAGACGCGATTAACAAGGTGAACGAGGCTTTATACTATATCCGGCTATCGGAATGCAAAGCTATACAGGAACGCCGCCGGAAAGAAATGCAGAAAGAAATGCGGGTTGTTAAGTGCGAAGGTAGAACCCAGCCTGGAACGTTCAACCTAAGAGAGCTAAACAAACATCTTATTCATTAATAAAACATCGATATGATAAAGAACATGTTATTTCCTTATGATAGAGAAGAATATTTAAACCGGTTTGTATCCGCCGCCGTATATACTTGCTTGCATCGAGTGGGTGACTATATGAAGCAGGCCAGAAACGATACTTCCGGCTTATATCTTAAAAAGGCCATAGCTGAACATAAACACCTGGTAAAGCTTGTAGGAGAAATCAGGATAGAAGCCCGGAAGCCTCAACCTGAAGGGAGCAATGAGAGAAAACCGAATGTTTTCTTTTCGACCAATGAAAATAAAAAATAGCCCTTACCAATATGGGAAAGGAATATGTTTTTTTTAAAATGGGAACATTTTGGGAACATTTTCGGCTATTTTAAAAGAACACCCCTCTTAGAAGCCATCTAAGAGGGGTGTTTGAGGTTCCTGGCGGATTCGAACCGCCGTACACGGTTTTGCAGACCGCTGACTA